>ERZ1036467.153-NODE-153-length-60116-cov-23.804682_pt1 | contig 60116 bp, 76 predicted proteins | sample MGYA00514231_ERZ1036467 | MGnify/ENA primary metagenome ERZ1036467 (study PRJEB33795, sample SAMN09464919) | human gut metagenome | isolation source: Bloodstream | host: Homo sapiens | place: USA: Stanford, California | collected 2016-07 ...
GCCCGGTGAAGAACGACCGCTTGGAGATGATGCTGCAGGCTTTGGACGAGAACGAGATGAATATCTTCCAGCGGCTATTGAATGACTTCGTCGTGAATACGCTCTCGTATTACGACACGAACGGCCGTGAGCCGGAAAAGGTCTATCAGGCGTTCTTGTTGGGAATGCTGGTAAGTCACGGCGCGTACGAGGTGAGCAGTAACCGTGAGTCGGGTTTGGGCCGTTACGACATCCTTCTTCGTCCCCGTGACCTTGGTGACAGGGGGTTTATCATGGAGTTGAAAGTGTACGACCCCATGTTTGACGAGTCCGTGGACAAGGTCCTTGATTCCGCCTTGGCGCAGATCGAGAAGAAGCAATACGCCGCTACGCTCCATGCGGCTGGGGTGCGAGACATCCTCAAAATGGCGATCACGTTCGATGGCAAACGTGTGTGGGTGAAGACCTCCGAATAAAATAACAATTCTTATCCTTATTAATCCCGTTATGCGATGATATGATTGTTGTCGCATGCGTGAAGTTACACGGTACCCCCGTCGGGTATCGTGCGGTTTCGTGCGTGCCTTTCCGGACAGTAAGTCCGAAATGTTAAATGAGTAGTGATTTGTAAAGAGACAAAAAGCGGAATGAAAGAAAATGGAAAAGAGGAAGGAAAATGGAAGATATTGAGAATGAAGGGATGAGAGAAAAAAAGTTGTCTCTTTCTTACGCAGAAAGAGACAACTTTCAGAATGACGGATAAATATCCGTTTTCGGGTGTAAAAGTAGCTCAAATTGCTGATAAAGGCAAGGAGAGTGCTTAAATCTTTTGTCAAAATTAAAAAAGACAAACAATAGCGAGCCGTCAAGCGTGACGTGCCTTGTCCTATTAACATTTCCAAGGGCTTGAAAAACAGCGGATAGGAGCGTTTATCCTCCTGTTGTCTCTTTCTGCGTAAGAAAGAGACAGCGTGATTCAAGTAAAAAAATGTAAAATGTAGTAGTGAAAAAGCACGTGCAGGTATGGAGGAAATAGGTGTAAAATTACAAAAAGCAGTATTGATCATGATGTCAATAGTATCGATGTTAGGAATGTCAAGTTGTGAGAATCGTCTCGATTCACCCTGCCCATCTACGGGTGAGGGCAAGGCGGTGGAGGTATCGCTCTGCGTGGGTATCGCCGACGAGGTGGATGCCGCATCGCTTGCCGGCGGCACGTCCGGTACGAAAGCGGGGGAGGGCGTTGGTTCCGGCTCCGGTCTCAATGTGCGGCTGCAATCCTCTGCCAAGACCAAGGCTGCCGTAGAAGACCCGTTGGCCACCGCCAAGCCGGATAAGCTTTACGGCTTGGAGATCTGGCAATACGATGCGGGCGGTAATTTTAAAACCGGCAAAGGAGTGAGTTATACGAGCGCCGTTGAGATTGGTTCCTCCTTCACGGTCACGCTGGAGGCTTTGGACAATTGCCAGCTGGTGATAATCGCCCGGGGATATAACGGTTCCGCCTACACGGTGGGTTCCCTTAGTGGGAAAAGCCTTTCCGCCGTGCAAAGCACGACAGCCACGTCATCCATGATCGAGGGGATCAAGAATGAGGGGGATATAAAGGCCATGCCCTATATCCTTCACCTGCCTAAGGTGAACGTAACCTCGGCAGGCGAGATCCAAAGCCCTGACGGTACGGATGTCCGCATCCTCCTGCGCCGCTTGGCTACCCGCCTGACGCTGTCTTGGAAAAACGAATCGGAGAAAACCGGCTATACTCTAGAGCAAGTCCTGCTGCAATCCATCCCCGTAGACTACAGGTTGTTGAAACCCGTCAATGACGATACCTACCCGTCCCTGTTGGATCAATATACCACCATACAGGTGGCAAGCGTCTCGGACGAGGGAAGCTATACCTGCTGGGTTCCCTCCGTCGTACGCGGGGAGAGCGCCTACGCCTCCTCCGCTTATTACCGCACGAAGGCGAACGCCCCGAAGGGCAGCGCCTACGCTACCTTCATCTCCCGCCACAAGAGCGACGGCGGCAACGAAACGGATAGCCGGAAGAAACTGAACTACCGCGTCTATCTGGGTGGCAGCACCAGCAAGGAGTTCGACTTATACGATAACACGAACTATATATATAATGTAGAGATGTCGCACAATACGCTTCCAGTTGACGACCGTCGCATAACCATCATCGACCCAATCCCTGCCTCGCAGAACAACAACAACATAGTCCCCACGGCGAACTGCTTTATGGTAAAACCGGGTGGAGCGTTCTGCTTCAACCCATACAACTACACCATAAAGGGAGTAGCCGGAGGCAATACGATATTGCGAGACTGGTGCGGCCTTTCAGGCACTACCTTCTCCACTCCGATAAAATCCGTGAAAGTATTGTGGCAGACGCTGGAGGATGGCGACTTGGGCGACCCCGCACTGGGAGTCGTTAACAAATACGCCCCGCAGGTACCGGCCGAAGATGACCACACGAACATAGTGGAGCTAAAGAACGGCGACAGCCTCACGGATGCCCGTATCTACTGCCGTGTCGCTCCGAACACCACGGGAGGCAGTGGCCTTATCGCCGCCTACGATGGCGAGAACGGAACGGGCAATATTCTTTGGAGCTGGCATGTGTGGGTAACGGATTATAGTCCCTCGGCGACAACCGACGCTACCATTCTCTCGCCGGACAACCAGCGCATCTTGAAATTGCAGAACGGGGCGACCTCATATAAGCCCATCATGGATCGTTGCCTAGGCGCCTACGATGGCTATGTGTCCGTCCCCTCCGATATCCTCGATATGTCGCGTGCCAACGGTTTTCATTACCAGAGGGCACGTAAAGACCCTTTCCCCGGAAGCTATACGGCGGAAAAAATAGCGAATCAATATAAATTCACCATCAATGCCGCCCTACCTCCCAAGCATTGCCTGAACAGGTATAAGGCGGACGGAATCACATGGGTGATGCCGACAGGTCTTAATTTCAGCTCGGTTCATCATGCCTATCAGCATCCCGAGGCTTTTGGGCAGCCCCAAAATCAGGAATGGTCATCCAATCCCAGTTCGGATGCGAACGGCAGGCCCACTTGGAGTGACAGCAAAACCGTGCATGATCCATGTCCTGCCGGTTGGCGGGTTCCGACACAGAATGAACTTCAAGTACTAATAAGCCGTAATTCCTCTGACTGGAATACGATACTATCTAATTCTGAAAAAAATGGTGGAGTCCTTTTGAAATACGATAATACGGCAAACGGCACGTACCTGCGATTCTCCGGTTATCCGGCGGATTTGACTACATTAAATAATGTGGGATACACGACTTTCTTGGCTATTACAGCCTCCAATGTCAGAGCGAGTAACGTATTTATCGCCAGTCGTAGCGGTGGGATCGTAGAAGGGGGAGGAGGACTTAAGTTCGTCGGCAAAGATAACCGTGATGCCCAAAACATCCGCTGTATCCAAGAATAAGATCATGACATAACATATAATTAAACGGATTACTAACAATTAAAAACAAACCAATCATGGCAAACGAGTATTACTGGAAAGTATGGCTTCGGCCGAATTTGTTAACCAAGGATGACGACAACGACTACATCGCGGAGGTATTGACCCAAAAAGACACCCTGCACAACGAGAATATAGCCAACGCCATCATCAAGGAAGGTTCCGAGATCAAGTACGACACCTTGCTCTCTATCATCAAGCAACGCGACCGCATCGTGCGGGAGCACCTCATGATGGGCTACAGCCTACTCACCGAGGTGTGCCAGTACACGCCCCGTATCACGGGCCCTTGGGGAGGCGAGACGGCGAAGTTCGATCCCGCTATCCATAAGCTGACGCTCGATATCGTGCCCTCCGCCGAGATGCGTGACGCGTTGAGCAAGGTGGGCGTGGAGGTTCTCGGAGCCAAGTCTGAGGTAGGGCGCATCGGCATGGTGACCGATACCTTCACGGGATTGTCCAACGGCTCTATCACCCCGAACGAGGACATACTGATCGAGGGCGACCGTATCCGTATTAACGGGGCGGACAGCTCGGTAGGTATCTTTTTCGTGTCGGAAGACGGCGAGAAGGTTACGCCCGTGACCCGCCGCCTCACGCAAAACGACCCCAGCCGTATCATCGCCCGCGTACCGGCCTTGACCGACGGCAAGTACAGGCTGCGCATCGTGACGCAGTTCTCGAAAGGCGTCACCTTGCTCAAGTCTCCCCGCACGATCGAGTACAAGCTGCCGCTCACCGTGGGCGCCGGGGGAGGCGACTCCGAGAGCCCGGATGAGATTTGATCCGGGGGAGGCATCATCCCTAGCACAGGGGAGACATCATCCCTAACACTAGGGAGGCATTGTCCCTAACGCTGGGGAGGCATCATCCCTAACGCTAGGGAGACACCCTCCCCGACGGCAGGGAACCGGCCCGTACAGAGGGAAAGGAAAAACTATAGATAAACTAGTATATGAGATTAAGACATTTATCGGAAAAAACAGCTTTTTTATTACTCGGCTTCCTCGTCTTGGGAGCTTGCGGTAAGGACGATCCGGAACCACCCGTTCCCGGTTCCGGCGAGGGATTGTTGCGGGTATCCGTGCGACATACGGGCGATACTCCCTTGGCCGTTTTCGCTTATAAGGCGGATGGTTCCAGCGTGGCGGGGAAGGAAGAGCCCGCCGGAACGCCGTCTACGTGGTCGTGGAGCGAGCGGCTCGTGGTGGGGGAGTACGCACTGCTGGTCGCGGGCGCCAACCCCGCCGAAGTCCGGTTGAGCGATACGGAGAATCTGGGGAAAGCCTATGCCGCCGCCCTTCCCTCGGGAAGCGACAGCCTGCTGGTATCGCTGGATAGCCCTCTTTACGTGGAGAGCGTGACGGGGATTAAAGTGACCGATGGCGATGAGACCGCGATCTCATCGACCCCCAAGGATATCCGCCGGATCTTGCGCCTTACCATCGACGCGGGGAAAGGCTTCGGCGGGGCGAAGGTGGAGGGCCGTTTGGACGGGATAGCCTCGTCGGTGCGCCTGTCTGACCGGATAGCGACAGGAGTGGGTGTGCTCGACCTTGATTTCCGTGCCTCGGCTGCGGGCGTGGCGGGCGTTTACCAAGCCGTGGCGGGTATCTTGGGTACGGTGACGCTGGACGGCTCGGACCGGAGCAACGTCTGCACGCTCTCGTTCGAGACCGCCGGCGGCGAGCGTTTCAGCTACAAGGAGAACCTGACCGCGAGCCTGCATGAGGCCATGTCCTCGGGCCGTGATACGCTGGATCTCTCCTTGAAGGTAAGCCCCGCCGTCCCGATCCGCCTTTACACCGGCATCCAGACCCGTGCCGCCGTGGACGTTTTCGACTCCACGCCCGTATCCATCGCCGTAGGCACTTCCGCCGGCGATTACACGGAGCATTGGACGGGGACGGCCACGGAGGGCGATATCCTCTTAGACCCGGAACGCTACTATCCCACGGACGGCTCCGCGCTTTTCATCCGTAGCTATCACCCCGCCGCCCCCCACGTGAACGGCGAGGTACGGTACGAGCTGACGGGGCAGGAAGACTTGATGCTGACCGATGAGCGGAGCGGCTCCCTGTCCCGCCGTTTCGACGCTACGGAAACGCCCTTGATCCATAAGCACCTGCTGACGCAACTCAGCTTCCGCCTACGTGTCAAGGGAGCGCCGGACGGGTATAGCGTACATGCCGTCAAGCTGAACGGGCTAGCCTCGGTAGCTAAGGTGTCCTTGTCGGATGGAGAGGTGGTCCCGGTCGGGGAGACCAGCTCGGTGATCATCTATTCTTCCGATGACGGGAATGGTATCCCCGTGGTGGATGGCGTAGTGACGCTCCCCGGATTCGTGCTGGTGCAGCCCAAGGCCTCCTTGACGCTTGACATGACGCTCGCGCCGGAAGGTGATCCCGCCTCCGGGCAGGATTTCAAGGATCTCCCCGTCTCGTTCGGCGGCGAGGGCAACGAGAGTGGAGGGGCTTACGATATCGAGATCTCGCTTGAGATACCCGTTGATCCAGAGGAACCGGACGATCCCGATACTCCCGAGGAACCCAAGGAGCCGGATCCCTTCGAGGAGTACCAAGTAAAGATAACGGCAACCGTCACCCCGTGGAAACCGGGCAATGGCGGCAACGCCGATTTATAGATAAGATTATTTAATTCATATTTTTTATTAATACTTTAAAATTACAAGACAAATGAAAAAGATTTTGACAATGGCGGCTGTGGCCCTGTTAGCGGCAAGCTGCTCGAACGACAAGGATGTGATCACTCCCGATTTGGGTACGGCGAACGCTCCGGTAGCGATCAAATTGACACAAAGCGTGGAAGGTCTCACGACTAAAGCCCCGATCACGAATGGATCGCAGGTGGAAGGTATCGTGGTGATGGTGGACGTGACTTCCGGACACGAGCATGATTGGGGTAGCTTTAATCCGGTTTACAAGAATGTGATCAATGAAACTACAAAGGCATTGGAAACACGTGCCAACGTAGCCGGCGCTGTATTTACGGCTGGGACAGAGACGGATATTACCTTGACTCCCACCTTGTATTATGATAATGCGCAGGTGAGTGCTAAAAACTCCCATATCACGGCGGTTGTTCCTTCCGGAACAATCGAGTCCTCAAAAGTGGTTTTCGGCAAGGTGGACGGCTTGCAGGATGTCATGACGATCGGTGCGGATCAAGATGCCGGAACTGCAGCGTCACCAAATCAAAATGGATGTAAGTTGACGTTTGCCCACAAGACCACCCAATTGGTTTTCGCCGCTAGTTACACAAGCGTAGCTGGTGGTAAGGGAGAATGGGAAGGAAAGAACGTCTCCATCAAGAGCATCAAGATTTTGGGCACGCAATTGCCCCAATCCGTAAACTTGACAAATGGTGACGTGAATTGGGCTACTGCTTCCGATTTCTCTGTCCCGAATATCACGACAACCGCTCTTTCCACGACAGCTTCTACGATTAGCCCGGCAGTGATGCTCGCTCCGTCTAATGATATCAAGCTGAACGTAACGATCAACGTAGGCGGTACGGATCGTACCTTCTTGAATGTCCCGGTGATGGACTCAAAGAATGCAGGTGAAAAGTTGAATGCCCAAGAAGGCTATGCCCATACGGTTACGTTGAACATTACCGAGCCAGATAAACCTACAGGAGAAAATGTGAAGGCACTGGAAGTGAAAGCCACTGTCAACGAATGGAAACAGGGTAACGGCGGAACCGTTGACTTGAAATAATCCTAAATATCCCTCAACCATCATGAGACAACTCTCTACATACATATTGTCGATGATAGTCATGGGATCGTTGGCCGCTTGCTCGGACAATGGTGAGGCGGGAGGTGAGATACCTTCCGCCGATCCTCCGATCGAGCTTCGGGCGACGTACCCGGACACGTCCATAAGCACGAAAGCGGAAGTGGGAGAGGCGGAGGCGTTCAAGACCACCCTCTTTTGCGTGACCCGTCTCGACGCCATCACAGGTGTTCCCGACTATACGAGTCTTGCCGATCGTTTCTCCACCCCCGTATCCGACGTGACCACAAGTTGGGCCGATGCCGTATTCTACGAGGAATGGGTAGAGCGGACGGCTGATGTTGCGGTAGGCGGGAGTATCTCATGGGATGTCTCTCGTAAGCACCATTATCCCCGCATGGGAGCGAACGTGTATCTGGTCGGCGTATCTCCCGTGGCGGGCGATAACTCGTACGATGCCGCCGAGGGTACCGTAAGCTATACCCTTGACGGGCATATGGACTTGATGTACGCCGGTCCCTTGGCGGGTAATAAGTGGGATGGTAACCGGTTTACGGGCAATACCGTCGCCGGGGTCGAGGCGAATCGCTCATTGAATTACGCCCACCTGCTTACCCAGCTGGTATTCAAGGCAAAGAAGCATGATGACGGAGGCCTGGAGGTGAAGGTGAACAAGATTATCGTGAAAAGCATACCTACGGCGGTACGTGTTCCGCTGGCTACGGGCAAGGCCACCTTCTCCGTTACTTCGGACGTGACCCTCCAGCCTGCCGGCAACGCCACGGTAGGGGCATCAAATGCCGGTCCCATCGATCTGGGCTGCCTGTATCTGCCGCCTACACCCGATCCGGGCAATGTGAAAATAACGGTCGAGACTTCGATCGGTACCTTTACCGACGTATCCGTAAAGATGGGTGATGAAATATCTGAGGATAATTTCAAGCCCGGTTTCTCTCACGTGATCACGTTGGATATCTACGATGCCTCTTTAGGTATCTCCTCCGTGGAGGTAGCCGAATGGACTCCCTCGTATGTCGATGGCAACCTAGACTTGATCCACTGACTGACTAAACGAATTGAACAATTAATAGAACGAATCAAAAAAAGTAATCATGAGAAAACTGATAAACTATAAACTACTCTTTCTTTCTCCCTTCTTCTTGGCTGCCTGTAGCAACGAGGACAATATCCCCTCCATCCTCCCTTCCAACCAGCCGGATGCCGTAGAGCTGGGGATTACGGCGGGGGTGACGCTTACGAAAAGCGTGATAAATTCGGGTACCCAAGCTGACGCTAGTAAAGATGATGTCATGAAAAGCGTAGCGGTGTACGCACGCTTAAAGGGGACAGTCGTATCGGGTGAAGATCCTTATACGAATGCGAAAAGCAATAATTACGCATTATATACTTATTCGACGACAGGAACCGCAGGCTGGAAAAGCGGAGATAAAAAGATCTATCTGACCTCCGAAGTGGCAAAGATATACGCTTATTATCCGGCTTATCAGCCCGGAACAAATCAAGAGTTAGCCACAACCACAGCTCTAGTATTATCTGATAATACCGCTACGGATAACTCCACAATCCCAGTAACGGTCTTTGCTGGAACGACTGATGATGCGCATAGGGATTATCCCTCGACATTAATAGACAACTCTGAAACGACAAATACCAATAAGGCAAAGATTAATTCAGCGAAAGGTGAAATCGATTATATGTGGGCGGACCAAGGTAGCTCTGAGACGAATTGGATAACTGCCAGCAACACGAAAAAGGAAACCTCTATAGATGCCTCTGTTGATCTAACCATGAAGCATGCCTTGACTTTGGTTAGTTTCCGCATTTACAATGATGGAACTTATAAGAATAAAGGTGTGCTATCGAAGATACAGTTGAAGGATGTACCTAATCAAAAGGTAAGCGGTAATAGCAATCCTCTTGCTACGATGAATATTGATAAGGGAACCTTGGCTAATAATAGTTCCTTGACAACGGGATCTTATATCCGTGAGTTTGCTACTGGCGCTACTTATACCTTGAAAAAGAAAGGAGACTCTGGTTTATCAGACGATAATGCAGCTAAAGGGGCTTCATACCGATTCAGCATCTTGGCTTTGCCGATAACTAACCAAGCCCTAAATAATACCAAAGCCATCTTTACGATTGATGGAGCGGATTATGAGGTAGCGTTAGCTGATAATGCGACAGGAGTTACTTGGGAGCAGGGGAAAGAAAACATCTATACCGTAAAACTTAGCGGTAAGGAATTATCCATAGGCACCGTAACCGTAGCCGCTTGGGGCACCGTAACCGGCAATGATGATTTGAAAGTTAATTAACCTACAGTCTAGGGTTGTAGAGACGGGGCACGCCCCGTCTCTACAACAAAACACGAAATACAAAACACGAAATCTGTGTAGTAACAATCAGACCGGGTGGTAATAATAAAACCGGGTGGCAAATAAACGAACAATATAAACAACGATAAATATGAAACCGTATAGATACCTATTATTAACAACAGTATCGCTTTCCCTTTTCGCCTGCGGCGGCGAGGATGGCGAAGACCCCATCGTACCCCCGGTTGATCCGGATACCCCTGTCGCCCTGTCCCCGCAGATCGCCAGCGTAGCCCTCACCAAGGCCACTGCCACATCCGGCGATATAAAGGCCATCGGCTTATATGCCGTAAATAACGAGACCAGTGAAAACCATTACGGCACATCCCCCCAAGGTACATACGGTCAATACACCCTCCAAGAGGGTTCCTTAAAACCCGCTACGATAAACGGTAAGGATCAAACGATCTGGCTAAGCACCCAGCAAGCCATAGTCTACTCTTGCTATCCAGTCACGGATGCCACCACGATAACCGCGGCCGGAAATGCCTCTTCCCCGGTCTATACCATCCCGGTACGAGCCACTGCCATAGCCTATTCGAATACGGTAACGAATGCCTCCTCCTTGGATTTCACAGTTCCCGGTAACGATTATATGTATGGCGTAGCCTATAACACTACCGCGAAAACCTTTGGAACAACTCAACCCATAGCCGATAACGGCCACAGAGCCTCCGATTCAAAAGGCGAGAAGATAAACCTAGGCCTTAAGCATGCCTTTTGCTTGGTAAGCCTAAAGTTCAAGAAACACACGGACTACGTCGGTCCTTGCAACCTGACAAAAATAACCTATAGTCGCCCCATCCCGACACTACAAACGAATGGTACCACCACCATGAGCCTAAAGGACGGAGCCCTCTGCAACCTAACCGGAGCGAAGGCGGGTACACCGGTAAAGTACGAGTACACGGTAAATGGCGGCGTAACCGTTGCCGCTACCACAGACGGAATCGAGTTCATCAATTACGGCGTACCATTCCCCTCCGGCACTGCAAATGTTACCGCCGCTACCTTGACCGTCGTAGTAGATGGCAAGGAAATGAAACTAGACACCATTACCGACGGTGGCGAATGGTCCGCCGGAAATAAATATACATACACCATCTCCATCCACGGTACCGGCCTTAAGCTGGACGGCTTCAATGTGGTAGGGTGGACGAATGAATCATCCGACAATACAAGTACGACTATCTAAAAAAACTATACGACCTATGATACAGGATATTTACAAAAACGCACGTCCGCTACACCTCGGTGTAGGCCTGTTGGCGATACTGGCGCTCTTATCCGGCTGCTCCTCCGACGACTCCTTGCCGGAAGACACGACAGGGGCATTCTTACAACCCGTATTCCACATGAGCGGTGTCGAGACCCGCTCCATCATAAGCGGAACCTCCACGACGGAGGGTGAGGGAAGGATTAATGCGGTAAAACTTTTCGTTACTAAAGCAGAGGACGGCTATACTCCCTATGGCGGGGTTGGTACGGCGGGAAATGCTGGCCTTTCCACCTTCACCTATCAGTCGGTAGGTAGCGGCGGAAACGATTGGGTAGGCGATCCCACTGTGAATTTATCGAGTGTAAAGGCCCGGATCTATGCCTATAGCCCGGCGAACGCCATCTTGACAAAATCAACGACTACCACGACGCATACTATAGCGACCACCCTTCCCGTTCACCAGAATTTCTATGGCGGCAAGGGATGGGATTCTGACGCTACCGATTATATGTACGGTTCCGCCAGCAACACGGTAGGAGAGGCTATCGCTATTACGGCCAGCAATACCACGCCGTCCGGCGGTTCCCCCTCAAGCGGTACTTATCAGCCGGAAATCTACCTGCAACATGCGTTGGCCCGCCTTTCCTTCACGATGCAATCCGCCACGGGACGTTCCGTGAATACGACCTATGATTACGTGAAGAAGATAACGTTGAAGACATCCCCCAATGCGTTCACTACCGGCACGGGAACGATGCAGATCGCGGATGGAGCGCTTGGTGGAGGAACAACGGTCGCCGAACTCACTTTTACCCCTAAAAACGATGCGTCGAGTAAAACCACCGCCATACTTTGCGGTGCCGCGGGTGTTCCGGTGGAGGTAGGCTATGGGCTGGTGGCTCCTTTGGTATCGACTGACATGACCCTTACGGTAGTGGTCGGCAAGCGGGATGGCACTACGGATGACCGGACGTTATCCGCCAACCTAAGTCAGATCACTTGGAAAAGAGGACATACCCACAAAATACAAATAACCTTATCCAACCGAGCGATTACGGTGAACGCCAATATCGTCCCTTGGATGGAGAGCGGTTCAGCAGGAACGGGAGACGTTAAGCCCGGCGGCTATTAATTACGGCATAAAAAGAAAAATATGAATATGAATTACATGAACCTCAGTTTAGCATGGATGGGAGCCTTGAACATGGCGCTGGCTCTCTACGGTTGCACGAACGGGATAGAGACGGGGCTTTCCGCTCCGGAGGGAATCCCGGTGACGGTACTTGCCGAGATCAGCCCTGTTACCAAAAGCGGCGAGGCGGTTAGCTCGGATAATGGTTTCGATAGGACATCCTTCCTTTCCGGCGATCAGATAAAGGTGACAAGGACAAAAAAGGCAAGTGGGACGGCGGCTTCCCAATCGGCCAGCTATCGGTATGACGGAACTTCCGCATGGACCGTGGTGGGAACCTCGCCTGTGACCTTGGAGCCTGCCGTTACGTATTCGGCGCAGTTTCCGGCGGATTACTCGGCCATCAACCAGTTTCAAACCACGAGCGCTGCTTATCTGGCCAGTAACCTGCTGAAAACGGGTGATGCCACATCCAGCGACGGTACGCTGGACTTTACGTCGAGCGGCAAGCCCTTTACGCACGTCAATTCGAAGTTGACCTTGAAGTTTACCGTGAACCGTGAGACTACCATCGCCAATGATGCCGTATTGGTAGCGGCGGCGGGGATACGTACGGCTGTATCTACGAACCAGACGATCACGCTATATCGGCCTTACCCGGTCGATGCATCCCGGAAATATGAATGGTGTGGTATCCTAAGGGCTGTAGGTGGTAGTGCGGGAACCCCTGCTACGGATCTAACGGTCTCTCTCACTTGCGATGGTGTTACCTACAAGGCTACCTTAACGGGTTGTGCCTTGCGGACCGGTTACCACTATACATATAATTTGACCTTGCATAACGACATGCTGATCCCGGAAAGTTGTACCATCGGCAAATGGACGGATGAGATCATGGCTGGAGGAAATTTAACTTAACAACTATATAGCATTATGATACATTATACTATGAATATACGACAAACCATGCTCCACCTGTCCGGAGGCTTATTGCTATTGCTCGCCCCCGCCTGTACCTCAGAGGTGGATCTGGAAGGTGGACAGCCCTTGGAGGTGACGGCGGAGATCGTTTCTTCTCTGTCTACCCGTGCGGTCGACGCTACGAACTATGATAAGAGTAGCTTTAGTACGGACGATGAGATACAGATTAATGGTGGGAGCCAGACCGTGACTTACCGAAAGGATGCCACGAACGGGTGGATTCCGAAAACGGCGGGAAGCTCGTTGACGGTTTCCGGATCATCTACGGCTTCTTCATTCTCGGCCTCATATCCGGCAGCTTTCACCTTTATTCTGCAAGACCAGAAATCCTATGAGAATTTCTGGCAAAGCAATAAACTGGAAGCGAAAGGCGGCTCTAACGTTACCTTGAGTAGCAACAAGGTAAACTTTACCTTTATGCCGGTAGCGGCGAAGATCACGATCTCAATTAATTATGCCTCATCAGGGGGTGCTACTACAAAATATAAGAATGTGACGGCTACCTTGGCAGGCAATGGCATCCGGACTGGTGCCTCTTCTTCTGAAACGATCGAGATGTTGCATACAGGGGATAATACCGTAGCTAGCGATAAGCATACTTTCGTCTGTATCTTAAGACCGGGAGCGAATATGAGTTTCAAGCTAAGCGTTTCCCGTACGCTTGACGGTGCTTCAAGTCCAGAGGCTACACAACAAACATTTACTCAGCCGGCATACACATTTGGGGCTAGTAAGAACTATGTATATAACTTCACGTCATCCGATGAATTGATATTGACTTCCGTGGAAGTAATGGGGTTTAAGGAGACAACGGTTCCCGACAATCCTGTTAGCGCCACTTGATCCATTTAAAATCTATAAAGAATGAAGAATATGAGAAATTTATATAATCTAGGTTGGGGATTGGCCCTCTGTTCCCTGTTGGGAGCTTGCCAGTCAGACGGGATACCGGAGGTGGAGGCAGGTTCCACCCTTGAGCTGCGATCGGTCTCTTTGGCTGACGACGCTGTTACGAAGGCAGTGACTACCTCTGTGGATAACGTGAAATTGTATTTGAAGAACTCCAGTGATACATGGGTGAATCCGGTGTATTCCAAATCCGGAGTAACATGGGGATGTGAATCCGCGCCACTGCTGGGTAGTACCGCTACGGATGTGTATGCTTATTATCCTACGGAAGAAGAAGGTAAGGCCATTAACGTAACAGCCTCCTCCGGCGTGTACTCTGTCGAGGTCACGGTCCGGGATGCGGATACATTCGATGGTAAACAGATCGATTACCTTTATGCTAAGCCGGTTCAGGCTTCCAAAACCTCAAAGATAATCAGCCTTCAATTGTTCCATGCTTTGACAAAGGTGAGTTTCTATATCTATAAGTCTGCGAATGCCAGCGATGAGATCTTAACGCTGAAAAAAATAGATATACGTAGTAACACCGGACGTCTGCAAATCGGTAAGGCGGACATGCGATTGAACGGGACAGGGGAGGAACTAGGGCGTCTGAATGGCCTAGCGGGGACATCCTCGATAGAGTTGACCGGTTCGAAAATATTGGAAACCTCGTTGACGCAACCGAACATATCTTGTCTCGTAGCCCCGATGGACGCTGCCGAGCAAGTATTGTCGTTCCGTTTGACAGTGGATGTAGACGGGGTGGAACGTGAGTTTGAGACTGCCTCTATTTCTTCCGAAAGCGGGGTGAAATGGTTGGCGGGTTATCATTATGTCTATAAGATACGTATTGATAAGATGGAAGGTACATTCGAGGGCGTAACCGTATACGATTGGCAAAATAGTACGGATCAGAATACGAGTGTGGGTATTTAAATAAGAAGGGAGGAGATATGAGATATGTATTAAGTTTTGTAAGTCTATGGCTTTTGGTCACGTTGGTGGGTTGCCAAAAGGAATCTTTTTGGGAAGAAGGGGAAGGTGATAAGGTTGCCTTGGAGTTCGATCTTTATCAAGCGAACGTAACCAAGGCTGCGGCCGTTTCAGCCTTGAATGATAAAGCGTTGATTAAAGTTTATGCTTTCAAGGTGGAGACTAAGACTGAGAGTGAGATCGGTGCTAAGACTGAGACTGGTGAGACCGGTACTCCTTCGGCGGAAGGTACTTATGTGGTGGGTGCGGATGGCAAGGTCACCGCCCAATCGGGCAAGGCCCTATTTTTGTATCGGGGTGTATATAACCTTTATTTCACTTCCTACAATGAGGAGAATGCGCCGGAATTGGGTGATGGAAATCTGGTGACCGTGCAAAATGAACAAGATTTTATGTATACGTTCATGAACAATATAACTGTCCAGCCCCAGAAAGCGGGACAAAACACGATGTCGGTTACCTTGACGAATCCATTTACGCGGCTTTGCTCGCAAGTAGCGGTGTCGGTAAAAGCGGCTAGTGTATCTCCTGTACGAGTATTAGGCTTAACGGTAGAATCCATTACGATGAATAACCTATTGGGTTCCCTAGATTATCGCCTTGGGAGCAAGGTCTGGTCTTCGAAGGGTGAAGCGAACGTAAATAATGCAGTTGAGTTCAATCAGTTCGATAATTCTGTATCGGTGGGTGATGCACATACTTCTAGGCCACCAAAAATAGTTTTGCCATTAAGCGGATCGGAATTACAGTTCACGATCAAATTAAAGGTAAAGTATGATAAGAAAGGAAATGGAACTGAAGAATGGGGGGATTTTACGTTTCACGCTACTGCTAGAAAGACGTTTTTACCCGGTATGTCCTATAGCTTTGAATTTACCTTGAAGTTCTTTGGGGATTTTAAAGAAACAGAACTGACATTGGGTATATTGGAATTCACGGAAATAAAAAATGTGACAGATCCCGTTGGTGGAGAATAAGGAGGAACTGAAAATGAGAATAAGAATAGGTTTATTTTGTATACTATGCTTGCTGCTAGGGGCATGTAGTAATGAGGAAATGATACCATCAACATCCGAAGGAGGGGAGGAATGTGCTTTCCAGTTCCTGTTAAGGGTACCGGGTACGATTGATGTAGAGACGAAAGCGGGAACGGAAACGACAATTCTTAAATTGGGAGATACTAATATATATAACGTATGGATTTTACAGTTTAAAAAGGATGGAACCGAGTTGTTGAAAGCTGTCTTTGCCGATAGGAATAGCATAACGGCTGTGCCGGGAAGTAGTAGCACTACCTATGACCAGTTATTGATTCAATTAATGAAGGATGATATGCGTTTCAAGAACGAGACTAGTGAGTTTTATATCATCGTAAATGCGGAGGATATGAATGCGACGGAGGTTACCGCCAAGTTATTTGTAAAAGAAGGTGGTATCCCTACGTCCCTTTCTGTAACAGAATTGATGGCTAAAACGAAAAGTATTATTTATTCATCAGATGGCTCTCCAACAGGTACTAATATACTATCTTCGGGACCGACCGACTATACGAAGGATCCCTCTAGCTCAGAGGCTGACATGAAGTTGGTCGTATTATCCCGTATGTACAGGGCGTTCGCGAAAGTGACCGTGACCGTGAACTCTTCAGTGGCCTCTGGTAATTTTAAGTTAATTGATACGAAACCAGTTATTATGTCAAATGTACCTAAAGTAACCCGGCTATATGATGACGACTCGACATATCCAACGATTTCAAGTCCTTTATCTACTAATTTCTATACGGAGGAGATACCTGTATCAGGAATAACACTCGGCGAGAAAGAAGGAGTTTTCTATATGGCGGAAAATATCCGGGGTACAGGTTTAGCTACCACGGCGCAAGAGAAGAATAAGAAGGATATGGGACCGGGGGCTGGCGGATCTTTGGAAGGATGCACTTATCTATTGGTAAGAGGGCAATATCAGTATCCTTTGGGTGGAGGAGCATACTCTTCGCCGATCGATGTAGAGTATAAATTCTATCTTGGGGGTGACTTGGTGACCGATTACAATATCTATCGGGATTATCATTATAAGCTGACGGTGAATATCGCCGGCCCTAATAGTGCCGACCTCCGTGTAACGATCACAAACGGCAACGTGGCTGTCTTTGATGATGTGGACAATGTCGAGAATACCGTTAATTTTGGTGAAGAGAAATAGTATCCATTCTAAGGGCTGTGCAGGAATGCCTTGACGAATCTACCCTTTGGCATTCCTGCATGAACTATTTTAAATAAATGAGAATAACTTAGAGGCAATCGAGGAAATGAGCTTCTTGCATTTCTTGCCGATTGTCTCTTTTATTTGTATAGGAGGATTGTCTCTTAAAGCCATCACCTTATTTTTACTTCTTTGCCGGGAGGAAGAGCCGCGAACCAAATTATTCAACATATTATCGGAGGCCCTGTCTATTTTAGATACTGATATCCGGCCAAGATAGATCTCGGTAGTCCGTAGGGACATATGTCCTAAGGATTGGCTGATAATGCCGATTTCCGAATTCGCCTCCAGCATCATGGAAGCCCAGCTATGCCGCATCACATAGGTAGTGAATGGCTGTTCGAAGTGTAATTGCTCTCCCATTTTCTTTAAGTGGCGGTTCACTCTCCGAAGCGCAGACTGGGCCGTGACTTCTCCCTCTCCGCTGATTTTCTCGTGTAAGAAAGGGAATATCCACGGGTTATTGAAACGCCGATAAGAGAATATGATGTTCTTCATCTCAGGGGTGATCTTTACTTGCATCGCTACGCCAGTCTTGCTACGTACGTAGTGGATATAATCATCGTTTATATTGCTGTGTCGCAAATTAAAGACATCCACGAAGCACATACCTCTAGCGTAAAATAAGAAAAGAGCCAAGTGAAGGGCCGTACAGGCGTGTGGGTTCTTGGGCCGCTCAAGAGTCGCCAGATTTTGTAGGTCGAGGCTTGGCAAAGCCCTTTTCCGGGTGGGTGGGACCTTTATCTGCAGGCCGGAGAACGGGCTTTCTCTCGGAACATCCATTTGTTTATCTTGAGCGATCTTGTTGTACATTGTCTTTAGATTACGAATGTAGAAGTCCAAACTACCCGGTTTCAAGGGAGCCTGTTTCCCGTCTTCCCCTTGCATCAACCATAAAAGATAGTGATGAAGAAAATCGGTCGTTAAGTCGGCAAATGTAAACTCCGTTACTCTCGGACCTAAAAAGGTGGATAATTTATTCCATGCGCTTCGATAATTCCCAGCGGTTCTTCCTTTCCCCTCATCGATTTTACTACTGATCAATTCTTCTATACATTCCTGTAGCAAAGGGGAGTTGTCTGTTGTTTCTATATTCATATGATTACTATTTATGGATATAGAATAACAAAAATAGAAAAGATTGGTTTTATCAAAACCTCCCCTTACCAATTGTGGTAGAGGAGGTTTTGTTTTATTTATAGTTTATTTGAAAGCTTTCTCACTAATTCCGTCTCCATCGAGCCTCAATCGCTCCATATAATCCGGAACGGTACGGCCTAACGCTTTATCTACGTATAGCTTAGCCAAGTATTGAGCGAGCATGAAGCCGTGACCTTGCAAACCGACGAATAGTCCGTTATCCGGATCGATAATGTAGCGAGGCTCTACATAATAACCGGACCATGTGGCTTGTACGGGTACTGTGGCTAACGATGGAATCCAATCGCAGAACACCTCGGAGATGATCTCCATGAAACGACGGGTATTAAACTTCAACTCATCAAAATTGCTGATCTCCGCTTTAGCGTCGACAGCGGGGGAGGCGCAAGCGATAATCTGTCCGGTCTCGGCGAATTGCTGACCGTAGACAGCGGAGAAGTCGTTACGTTTCCGGCGGTCTATCAACATATCGAGGATATCCCCGTCTTTACCCAGATTCGGTAGGCGATGGGTAATCAACGCTTGGTGCTTGACCGGATAGAGGCCGGTGTAAAGGCCTAGCATGCGGGCGAAACGCTCGGCGCTATAACCGAGGGCGTTCACGAAATGATCGCATTCGTATTCGATGTATCGCTTATCATGCGTATATAATAAGACGTGATATTTTCCACCGTTTTTGTGTACTTCCACTAGGTGTGTGTCTTCCAAAACCTCACCTTGCCGCTCTTTGCCTTTGTTTCGTATAAAGTCTATCACACGCCCCGGGGTAGCTTGCCAACAATGCTGGGAGATTTGTGCGGCGAAATAGGTGTTTTGGTTCGTGTTGAAGTAGGGAGACACCTCTTTCTGGAAGTCTTTCTTGTCGATCAAATAAGCGTTGGACCAACCGCAGGAACGTTCCAGATCATTGTAGGTAGCCTCGTCGTGGGCGAACGTGATATAGCGTATCTCACGGTAATGGATATCGTATTCTTTTTGTGTCTCCTCGAATATCGTTTGGTTATTACGGGCGATCTCCGCTAATTCGGGGATCGAGAACGCTGGACGACCACCACCGATATTACGCCATGATGATCCTCGATCCGCATTAATAAGCACGGTCTTTTTACCGGCTTCCGCAAAATAACGGAATAATGCGCTACCACCTATACCTCCGCCGGCGATTAAGACTTCCGTCTTACGAACCTGCTTTCCGGAATCTACTTTATAGGTATCCGCTATCTGACGCTGCGGATACATTTCCCCTAGGACGAAGCGGGTAGATAGGGGAGCACGGGGGGTAGCGTCGCCTACCAGTTCGATACCTTTTTCCCTTAGTTTCATGCGTAGGCGGGGTATGCAGCGTTTTCCCCGGCATGGCCCCATTCCTAGGCGGGTGATATGTTTTACCTCGTCGACGGAGATATATTTACGATCCCCAATGGCGGAAAGTAGCTCGTCCAAAGATACGTCCTCGCAATGGCAAACATAGGTCTCCGACTCACACTCCGGCTCTTGCTTGAAGTCAATTTCCTCCGGATAGTTTTCTTTTACGATGAATCCTGTGATATTCAATAAGGCATCGTTTTCCATTCCTGCCGCTTTCACACGGGCCACGTTTGTTTTTGTCGGCTTCTTTAATACTTTCTCAATGATACCTTCGCCTTGTTTCTTCCCGTTATCATCGACGAGCCACACCTCGGCACCTTCTTCTACCTCGTATTCTACCGGTAAGAATAAGTTTTGCTTCCGGGTATCGTAGCCGAAAATAGCCAGCCCCGGACAATGGGATACGCATTGCATACAGCCGGTACATTTTTCGTAATCGATCTCGGGCGTTACGCTGGTGGAGCTTTTGGTGATCGCCTTTTGAGGACAAGCGAAAGAGCAAGGGTTACAAGCGAAACCGTATAGGCAATCCAAACGGACGAAAGGGCGTTGGGCTTGACGTTCGGGAGTGGGCCTTGGGGACTCTTCCTTGATGCGGATCGGATGTTGCTGGGAGTCGATGTATTCCTTAGATATTTGTAAGTAATCGTTGTAGTTGAAACGTACGCCTAGCTCTTGGGCGATCTCATAAGCGGCTTGCTTTCCTCTTAGTACGGCGGTAGTACCTTCTCCGATTCGTACGGCATCACCTACGCCGGCACAACGTTTTCCAAATGTATATTGGCCTTTGGTTAGCAATTGGTTGTCGGGAATCAATCCTGTACATATATTAATAACATCAATACCATCAATCACTTTCTCTGTTCCCGGGATTGGCTTGAAGTTCTCGCATTCGCAGACAACCGCGCCGGTGATACCTGTCCGATCCTGGTTTGGAATGGCTTTCAAAAGCATATGAGAGGTATAAATAGGTATGCCAAGGCGGCGAATTCGATTCGCTTGTACCGGAAATCCACCTTCATGGGGCATCGCCTCTAAAATAGCCTTGACTTTCGCTCCGGCTTGCATCAATTGGTAAGACGTTAGGTAACCTATATTACCGGCGCCTACTGTCAATATGTTTTTGCCGAGTAACGTGAATTCAGCGTTCATCATTTTCTGTACGACTGCCGCTGTATAAACTCCGGGCACATCATCATTCTCGAAGGTCGGCATAAAAGGAACCGCACCAGTAGCGACTATCAAGGCTTGAGCTTCTACATAGAAATTTTTATGGTTAAGCATGTCTTTTACGGCGATACGCTTATTTTGTAGGATATCCCAGACCGTAGAATGTAAGAAAATACCAGAGTGGTCGTCTCCGGCTAAAGTTTTCGCTATATCGAAACCACGCATACCGCCAAAGCGCCGCTCTTTCTCGAAAAAGAAAAATGCATGGGTTTGCATCAAGAATTGACCGCCGATCTTATCATTGCTATCGATTACGATGCTGTTCAAGCCTAGCTCTTTTAAGGTTTCCCTACAAGCTAATCCAGCGGGGCCGGCACCAATGATGGCCACATTGGTTCGATAGATCTCTACCGGTTCTTCTCTGGGTTCTATTTGGGAATCTGTCGTATAATTCTGTACTGTTATTTCCGATACTTCCTTTACATTGTCTACTTTCGTAATACAGATACGCTTTACTTCTCCGTCTACCAGCATTTCGCAGGCGCCACATTTACCGATACCGCAATTCAACGAACGGTTGCGGCCATTTACGCTATGACTGTGTACTGGATAGCCGGCCTGATGTAAGGCGGCGGCGATGGTAAAACCCTTCATTCCCGTTACGGGTTTGCCATTGAATAAAAAAGTGTGTTCTCCCTCTTGTGGAATTGTTAAAATAGGATGATTAACGATTCTTTCCATAATTGCTATTGATTTAATTGGGCTAAAATTACGGATATAATTGGATAAATGTCCTAATTTTACTTGAAATCTATTCATAAAAAAGCGATTATCCCTAAATATTTAGGAGTAATCGCCGTGTTTTACTTGAAATTTGTCGTTTTGGGTAACCGCTCCACCAACCATAGCGTCGGAAGCGCTTTCATTTAATGTTAATCCTAGTGCGCTAACGATAGGAACCGTTAGAAAAGTGTTCCTCATCCGCTTCCGCATTCATCCGGAAGGCAAAGAGCATTATCATAAACAATAATATAGAAAGTAACTTCTTAATCATGCCTCAAACCGATCAATCATCATTTTTATCTTTGTTTGTAAAACAATTTGCAGCTTGAAATGTTTTATATTCAAACAGTCGATAAAAAGAAAAGCTCTCAGCCTAAAAGAAATTACTGGTGAACCTTTTCAAACAATCTTCTGTTATACTATAAAATGACTCAGAAGTCACCTTGATAGTAGTCATCGTATAATAATTTGTTAGTAGTATTTGTTTTTTCATATAAGTAGAGTTTGTTATTTGTTTGGTCCGCATGTAGCTGTGAAGCTGGATGCGGATTTTTATTTATTTCCGCATGGATAAAGGTATTTAAGGGTATTAGTATTGTTTTATACATCGTTTCTGTCTAACTTTGTTTGCTCAAAACAAGGATTCAACTTTACAAATACTTTACAAAAAACTTTACACGATTATGGCTACGGTACAATGGGTAATCTTCAAGCATCATAAGAAATCCGATGGGACATACAACCCCAAGATACAGATAATACATAAGAGCCTGTCCGCTTACATTCCTTCTGGGGTTAATACGGAATGTGTTCGTTTCCGAAAAGGGCACTCTTCTGGATCTGTAACGGATAGCTCTATCGAGGACAGCCTAAATGATAAAGTAAGGAAGATTCGTGCTATCCTGAATGAGAAAGAAGAAATCATCTCTGAAATGGATACGGCAAAGGAGGTGAAGGATTATGTCTTGAAGATATTGGATGCCGGTAGTGAGATTGACTTTCTTCGGTTCGCCAATGAGTATAAGGATAAGATAAAGAATGAATCCACGAAAGCTTATAATGTCACGAGAATAAATGCGTTAACGAATTATGTGGTAGAGAAAACAGGGAAACCGTCTCTTCCTATAAGCAAGCTTACCCATAAGTTGTTAAAGGATTACGAGGATTGGTTGCGGACAACTAATCGGAAGAGCAAGAAAGCCGACAAAGAAAAATGCGGATTAAGTGAAAATAGTATCAATTCCTACATGGGGGCTCTCTCTATTATCTTTAACGCTGCAAAGAAAAAATACAACGACTATGATGTGGGAGACATCCTTATAAAAAATGATCCTTTCAAGGTGTATTCCCCTCCCAGAATAGAAACAACTTCTAAGAGGGCGGTTGAGAGAGAGACTATCCGAAAAATCTTTGACTATCATTCGGACAAAGAAGTTCCGGAAATGACAAGGGATCTCTTTTTGATGTCGTTTTTCTTGGCGGGAATGAACTTGGCGGATATCTATGATTGTGGGCCGTTTGGGGACAGGGTAGAGTATACGAGGAAAAAGACACGTACCCATAAAAAAGACAAGCCGTTTTTGTCGTTGATGATGCATCCGATAATCGCAGATATAATAGAGAAATATAGGGATAAGGATGGCATAAGGGGATTTTGCTTCTATAAGATGTATTCGAATATGCCGGCATTCCATCAAGCCGTGAGAAGAGGCATTTCCGTGTTAAGGAGAGAGTTGTCCTTGCCGAATCTGACTTATTATGCGGCTCGTCATTCATTCGCGACGATCGCTCGTAATGAATGCGATATTAGCATGGATGATATCGCACTTTGCCTTACCCATGAATCGGGGCACGATATCACGGATACCTATGTCAAGCTAGATTTTAGCAGGGTGGATAATGTTATTAATAAAGTAGTAGATCATGTGTTTAAAGAAAAAGCCGGGAAATGATGCCCGGCTTAATTTGATTTTCAAATTAGGGCGAATTTGGTGATTTAGCCAGGGAGTAATCGTCCGGCTTCACATTGTCGTTTTTGACTCATTACTGATTCTAGGCAACGGGTTGTTAGTTACTTCTTCTAGTACTTTTTCATCTTCATCTTTGAGATATTTGTTTCTCATCTCTCGAATATCATTTGTCATCCCCCATATTTTGAAGAATAAGACAATTTGTAATACTCCGAATACAAGAAGCACGATGGTTAAAAAATCAATCATAATTTTAGATATTTAGCTTGTTCTTTAATTCGTTGAATTTATCGGGGTTTTCTAATTCTACCCAATAGTATTTTACATATATATCCCGATCAAAACTTTCTTTCTTTTCATAAACAATTAAACATTGCTTATCACATAGAACGATAACCGAGGACTCAAGTATATTGGCATAAGACCGAGCCTGCTTAAAAGCTTCCTCTATATCTTGGTTGTTCTTCATATGGAATTTAGCTTCAATCAGAACCTTTGCTCGTTCGTAATCTGGTTTTTTATCATAATGTAAGGCGTAATCCGGGAATACCCTATGTCCCCGTCCTGCATGGATTGGTAATTGCCGGATGAAATCCTTATTCTCATACCACCCCATTTTGTTCAAGTAATACTCTAATAGCTGAACTTCAACATCTCTTTCGCAGGATATAGAGAGGTTATTGAGTAAGGCTGGAGCATAGAGCTTCGGCAGGGTATCTATGTCAAATCCTTTTGCTTTTATCATTCGTAGGAGTTCTGAATAATCCTCACTGCTCATCGGCCACCCATTCACCCCTTGAAACTTCTTTCTAATAAGTGGATGCTTGTAAAAATATTCATCGGCTTGAAGCTCTTTTAGTGTGATATGCGGGATGTCTATCTTATCACTTATATAGGTGTTACTGTAATAGTGAAATAATGGGTCAATTACTCCATCGGTTTGTGCTATCCATAAACAGGTGATTGCGCTTTTAGGTGATTTTTCATAATAGATGAGAATATCACCTTTCTTTGTTTCGGGATTGGCTTGCCAAAAGATGAAATCTAAATCTATCTCTGTTTTCTGTGTATATCCACCGATAAACCATGCTTGCGCCGGTTTAGGAATATCTACTTTCTCCTTTGGAATGTAATTTGGTGCAAAGTCATATAAAAAAGCGCATAATTCGACAGGAGATAAATTGTTTGCTTTTCTGAACTGATAGAAAATATCGCAAAGCTGCCAATAATACATACACCTTCCTTTATGGTCAGTTCTTGATGGAACCAGCGGCAGGTTTATACCGAATGCGTCTGCAATCTTTTTTAAGTCAAAGAATCGGCACACAAATAAATACGGAAAGAAATACTCTGGTGCAAATCTCGATAGAATATACGATACAGGTTGGATAAATCCTAACATATCCCTGAAATCGTTACGAGGAATCCATACTTTTCCGTTTATCATTATCCCCAAGACAACCAACGCCTCATAGAAGTCTTTGGATTCATCTAAAGATGTAGGAATTTCGCAGTCTGATACGCCATAACAAGATATGTTTTCCAACCAGTCGTTATATAATCCTTCTGGCGTGAATTTTACATAATACGGAGTATATTTCCGTAAAAGAGTATAGCCGTCTATTTCCTCAAACTCCTTGATCGCCTTCTGCCCATCAGGAGATTGTTTATATAGATTCCATGTGTATTGATTGAATTTCATGCTACCTCCTTCTTGGTCGGCTCATTTCAATTACGTTGAAAATTTGCCTTACATCTTTTAGTTCCAATACTCTATCTGGATAGAAAGAGTTTAGCGAATGAATCGTGATAGTATAATTTTCTACATCATGGTCTATGATGCGTTTTATAAGAATGCCTTCCTTATGGACTATGACAAAATCCCACTTCCGGATATGTAATTTGGATTCCGCCCAATATTGCTGGTAGATTTCTCTACAAAGTAAACGATCTCCTTCTTTATAGGCTTCATCTGTTCCGTCATCCATACTATCTCCTTTTACCTCAAAAGCCATATATTTCCCATGAGCTTCTTGATCGACAATAAAAGGTATAGTTGGAAGTGATTCTATATATTCTGCATCTGCATAGCCACATAAATAACCGGCGTATGCATATTGATTTACTAATGGCACGTATATAATATGATCTGGGGCTAAAGGCAATGCTTCGACCGTTTTATTAATGTTAGTTTCTTGTGAATATATTTCTCCTGTACCGGTATAGAGCCATTCTAAGTTATATTTCGGAAATCTATTGATGATTTTTTGACATGTAGCCCTTGAAGGGTTTCTCTTTTCATTAATAAGGCGAGTTATAGTCACATTGTTATTGATTCCTATCGCTTCGCTAAATGAGTTTTTATTAAACCCTTCTTTATCCATGACATACTGAACTCTTTCCCAGCCTTCCATATAAACGTATATTAACTTTATACTAACAGTTAGTTTAAACGATGTTAATATACTAACTTTTAATACCAAATAGTTTGTATGGATACTAACTGTTAGTATATTTGCATCATCAAACAATTGATAACGCTATCACAGACAAAGGTAGCAAACTCAATTGATGATACAATAGTATAAACATATTAAAATGCACGATTATGGCACGATCTTATGAAACAGCACTCGCAGAACTCGAAAACGCAAGAGTAGAGTTAGAAGCATTGAACATGATCGGCGAAGAAGAAGCTTGCTATATATATAATGTAGACAGCAAGTCTGAAATCGTGAAAATTATCTCTGAAGATATAGAAGCTCTCGAAAGAGAAGTAGAATATCTCACTCCTAAGATTTATGAACCTGAATACGATTACTAACATATAAACACACACGATTATGAAAACTTCAAATTTCAGACACAAAGTATTTTGCATGGCTTACGAGCTAATGAAAGTGACAGGTAAAGCGTTCGCAGTATGTCTTTCCCGTGCTTGGGCACTCTATCGGCTAACAAGACAGATGCACAAAGGTATTGTAACATTCGCTTACGAAAAGGCTGACGGTTCACTTCGCAAAGCAAAAGGTACTCTTAAAGACGTTCAGTCCCTAATCAAAGGCACTGGATCAGAAAACTACAAAACGGTTCGCTACTTCGATGTAGATGCGAACGGATTCAGATCATTTAAAGTAGAAAACTTCATAACGGTTTATTAAAGCTAGGTCGGGTGGGCGTAGAGAATATCTCACCCGGTCACTTCTGTTAGTTCTTTCTCGTACTTACACCTTAGTACCCGCAGAAATGGGGTTGAAACGAAAGGATAACATATAATAATGTATAAGCGCAGATAGCTTTTGCCGTGACCTGCTGGGGTACATTATAAAAAAGAAATTATCAAAGGGGCGTGTTTCCTTGCGGTGTTATGGTCAGACATTGGTTAACCGCCGCCCCTTTTCAAAATATGGCCCGGTTCTGAAGCGAGAGCTGTCGATCGAATCGGTTGCCGGGCACAAATTAAATTCTAACGCTTATGAAAAATATAATTTACGGGATAGCCTTGTTCGTTGGCTTCATCCTTATGGCATCAGAATCAGCTACGTTCATTCCTAATCTTGTGGGTGTCGTAGTATTCACTTATTCAGCATACAAACTTGATTTAATAACAGCTTTAAAATGATAAGACATGGAAACAAAAGGTATAGAAGAAATGACTAAAGAAGAGCTTATTGATTTGGTAGATTCTCTAAACAAAGAATTGGATGGAGCGAAAAAGGATCTGGATCTTTATCGAGCTTGGAAAGACAGGGAAGAATCGGCTCGTATTCTGGCAGAGAAGAAGCTATTAGCTGCAAAAGCCTTCTTTGAAGTTGTTTGATTCGTTTGTGTTTAGGTTGTCAAAAGCGGCCGGGTGAAAGCCCCGGCAATTGGGCGGGCGTATTGGAACGCTCTGCGCACAGCCGGAAGTGCGTATGCCGGATCGTTACCGGTTCCGTCCACAATCAATTTAAATTTATAGTTATATGGCAACAATCAGAGAAACAATTTTGAAAACAAAGCCCGGTGAGCCCAAGGCGATCCCATTATCAGAGGTGTCGGATGTAATGGGGTATCGCTCCGAGGCACTTCGCATTAATAACGAGTTGAGAAAAGACGGTATTGTGACGAAAGACGGTAGGCCACCTTACACGATTTCCAGAAATAGCAGGGTCGGCTTTCTCTATATAGTCAATAATATAGAGAAGCCTTAAAAATCAACACGCACGATTATGAATGTCACGATTAATACTGATGCGTCCTTCAATCATCATCATAAGGTTGGGGGTTACGCTTTCTGGATCACGTCAGAATTAGGCCGGATCAGGCAATCGGGTACGCTAAAAGAGACATCGGATGCGCAGGACGCTGAACTGAAAGCGTTGGCGAACGCTGTTTATGTCCTTTTGAACTCAGAGTTTAATAATGGATCAATAGAACATATCTATGTGAATAGCGATTGCAAGATGATGTTCCCGAAGATAAGCATTAAAAGTACCAGTGTCCCGGGGAAATACATTGCGGAGACCCTAAATGATATCTTACGTCAGAATACGGACGGCTGTATATATGGCCGTATATCGTTTAGGCACGTAAAGGCGCATACGAACAATCTCACCAAGTCGAGAAGCTGGGTGAATGATTGGTGCGATAATGAAGCTAAGAAAGCTATGAGGTCGGCTGTAGAAATCCTAAAACAAGAAATGTCATGGAAGTCTTCACCGAACTAACACCTGAATGCGACCTGACAGCGCAGATGTACGCCTCCGGGTACGAGAAGAAGGAGATTGCCAGTTTGAAGCATCGTGCGGTAAGCACGATAAATAACCAGCTCCAGACGGCATTTTTGATTTTGGGCGTTCGGAATGGGAGAGAGCTAGCACTAAAATTGGCTGAAAGGATATCGGGTATCCGGTTGACACTGGACTTTTCGCCTGCCACGAAATCGGCGGTTGCTAGTGTTCTTTTGATAATCCTTTGTTTAGATAGTCATTTTGACATGAGACGGCAACGAATCCGAACCCGTTCTAACGCCAATGTAGAACTTACCGCCCGTATTCGTGTAAGAACGAGAGGGCGAAATATAATTATTTGAATTATGGAAGCAACTCAATCAAATCCGGCTATGGCCCTTCTTCAACAGGCCATGGAACTGATCTCCCCCAAAATGAGCATTCCTGTAGTAATAGATTACGATGCCATTACGAAAGCTGCGGTAAGGACAGTAGCCGAGGAAAGGAAAAAAATCTATAACCGCGTGCTTTTCACTCAAAAGGAAGCACAAGACACATACGGTAAATCGGTTATCAATGCCTTGGTAAAACGTGGTTTTCTCCAGCAATACAAGTTTGACACCCGTGAGGCCGTGGATAGGGAAGGTAATCCTATCATTAAGGCTAAAGGGGTAATTTATTACCGGATAGCGGAAATAGAAAAAGCTATTGAGGATGGGAATATCCTAAAAGGTACACGAAGAGGAACGATATAGTATTAACGATTAAAATATTACGATCATGAGTTTAATTAAAAAATCAACGGAATTGAATATTCCGACAAATGTAAAGATGATGCTTTACGGCCAAGCTGGTTTTGGCAAGAGTACAGTTGCATTGAGTGCTCCAATGCCGTTATTACTTGACTTCGACAACGGGGTTAAAAGAGTGAATGATTCCCATCTGCAAAGTGTGGACATCGTGCAAGTCACTTCTTGGAATGACATGAAGGTGCTAATGAGTGAAAATCTGTCAGCTTATCAATCAATAGTTATTGATACTATCGGTAAGATGATGGATTTCATTATTTCTTACAAATGTGGAACCCGACAGCCTTCTATTAGAGATTGGGGCGGTATCAATCAAGAATTTTCATGGTTTGTTCGCTGTCTGTCGGATTTGAATAAAAACGTCATTTTTGTCGCTCACAGGGATACACGAAAAGAGGGTGATGATACGGTTTTTGTCCCTGCGTTAAGGGAAAAGTCTTACAATTCGATCGTTACAGAATTGGATTTGTTAGGGTATATGGAAATGCGGAATGAGAATGGCCGGGTAAGAAGAACGATCACATTCGATCCGACAAATAGAAATGACGGAAAGAATACCTGTAATCTGCCATCTGTTATGGAGGTTCCGACTATTATAGACGTACAAGGGAAACCCACGGCAAAGAACGATTTCATCGCTACTCGGATTATTGCCCCTTATCTTGGTATGCTACAAGCTAAAAAGGCAGAACAAGAAGCATATAATAAGGTTTTATCAGATATAACAGGGTGTTTAGAATTGGTTGGGGATGCAGCATCCGCGAATGACTTCATCGCACATATTGACGATTTCAACCATGTTGGAAGTTCAAAAATGAAAGCGTCTATGATGTTGGCGGCTAAGGCTAAAGAACTTGGATTGGTCTTTGACAAGAATACTAAAATGTATAACGATGCAGCAGCTTAAATATAAATTTTACGCCACTATTCTTGACTCCTTTTGGGGGTATTTGAATAGTGATGTGGTTTGGGAAAAATACTGGGGGTGGTCTGAAAATCCACCCCACACACCCGAACAGTTTCACGAGTTGCAGTTTCAAGAACTCATTGATCGCATTAATCGTAAACCTTTCGATAGCGAAGCTGCGGATAAAGGGACAGCGTTTAACGAATTGGTGGATGCTCTTATAGAAAATAGGAAACCTAATAAGATGAACGTAGAGAGAAATGCCGAGAATACTTGCTATACGGTTGTTTACAATAACCGTACATTCGTTTTTCCCATCTCTCTTTGCCGTGAGTTTGTTGATTACTTTAAAGGCGCATTGACCCAGATTAGAGTAGAAGCAATCCTGCCAACTGCATACGGTAATGTTTTGGTTTACGGTCTGATTGACGAGTTGATGCCTACCACCGTTCACGACATCAAAACGACCGGAAGTTATACGGTTGGAAAGTTTAAGGATCATCATCAACACCTTGTTTATTTGTATTGTCTGAATAAAAACGGTATTCCAATAAAAGACTTTGAATATAATATTGTTGAATTTGGGAAAAATGGAAACGTTGTTGGTACTTATACTGAACTATACAATTATAATCCAGATACATACATGCCAAAACTTACTTCTATATGCGAAGAATTTATTTGTTTTCTCAATGAAAACAAAGACTTAATAACTGATTTGAAGATATTTGGTAAAGATGGAAAATGAAATTTGGAAAGATATTCAAGGATATGAAGGTTTGTATCAAATATCAAATTTAGGTAGGGTACGTTCTATTGATAGAATTGTTGGGTATAGATATAAAGGGAAACAAAGGGTCTATAAAGGTCGTATTTTAAAGCAAATGACAAGAAATGGATATTTATATGTGAGTCTATCGAAAGAAAATGTATTAAAACAGAAAAATATTCATCGACTTGTAGCTAATGCTTTTCTACCTAATCCATCAAAATTACCGATTATTAATCATATAGATGAAAATAAGAAAAATAATATGGTTTCTAATTTAGAATGGTGTACTTGTGCCTATAATACCAATTATGGCAGTGGTAGAAAGAAACAAGCTGAATCACAACAAAAGGTTGTATTGCAATACGATAGAAATGGGAATTTGTTAAATCAATACCCATCTGTAACGATAGCCGCATTACAGAATGGCTACAACTTAAAGACTGTATCCCAATGTTGTCGTGGATGTACAAAAAGCGCATATAATTATATATGGAAATATAAATATGATATTCAATCTGAATAACCCCTATGAGGCAGACAAATTCAAAGAATATGTAAATAGAATGTATCAGCAAAAATCAGTAGTTGAAGTAAAAAAGAAATTACCTAATCGCACGCTCGCTCAGAACTCTTATTTACATCTTCTTTTAGGGTACTTTGGCAGTGAATACGGTTGCAGCCTCGATGAAGCAAAAATTGACTTCTATAAGAGGACTTGCAACCGTGATTTATTTGAACGAAGGATAGTCAACAAGAAAGGGATGGAAGTAACCTGCCTGCGTAGTTCTGCCGAACTAACAACTGGTGAAATGACTTTATCTATTGAGCGATTCCGTAATTGGAGCGCATCTGTTGCTGATATATACTTGCCAGCAGCAAACGAACATCAAATGCTGATATATGCCCAGCAGGAAATACAGCGAAATCAAGAATTTATATGACAGCATACATAAACACGGTGGCCGAAGCTCACGAAGAAGAAAACAGAGCTTTGGCCTTACTTCATTCTGTAAAGAATACAGAAAAGAAAATGATAAAAGAAGGCCGGCTGGCAACTCTTTCGATCGGTACCGCTCTGATCGAGACTACCAACCCGGAGAAATATAAATCACTTATACTTTAAATTATGACACGAAAAGAGAACATTGAAAGATTGCAAAATCTAGTACAGGAAAAGAGGCAGGAGATTACCACTCTGCAAAGTCAAATTGGCGAAGAAATGGTTGCTGACTTTTATGAGTCGCATGGACTCAAAGAAGGCCAACACTTCTTTTATCAGGAGAAGGAGTGCATTGGCGTTGAATTGGCAGCAAATTCATACTTTTTGAAAGCTCTTCCTCTTACCGCAAAAGGGGAAGTCTCAAAGAAGGGACTGATAATTTACAGTGACAAATCTGTTAAACCGTTGTAGTATGGTAGAAACGAAGAATAACGAAATAAGGTATTTTACATCTGATCCGAAAAAGATGCTCAATAAATATCTTGCTCAACGAGTCCTGAAAACATGGACAGAAGATTTTATAGATGAAGATACCAGTGAAGTAGTCTCTATTGAACGAAATGAATTGCTATTTCAGAGAGGTACTTTGATTGATCAGGATGTTCTTGCTCAAATCCGATTTTGTTATGAGGCCGGTGATATTACCCAAGATATAGAAGTAAGTAACCAAAAGCGGTTAGCAGTTGAATTGGCAAATGACTACTTACAGCCTTATATTGCTCAAGCCACTATCGACTGTAAAAAGTGTAAATTCCTGTTCTATGCAACAGGTGTGGACTCTGCACTTCTTTTATTGAAGGATTATATAGAATTGAATTTTACATCAGGTTTTTATATAACAATGGTGAAAGAATTTGATTCATGTACAATACTGACAGACTCCTTGAAAGAACGTAAGGTTGATACTTTGCCGATAGAGTTTGACGAGAATGATCCAGATGATAAACCTGATGTAAACGAAGAAGAGGAACCGAAGAATGATGATCGGAAATTCTATCAAATTGAAACGAAAATCCAATTTGGAGAAGATGAACGTTCTGCAACATTTGTCGTTCATACTTACAATGTAGATCGGGCTATGATGCTTATTACTTCTTATCTCAAAAAGAAGCAGGATGAACATGAACAAGAAGCCAAAGAAAAGGGAAATCCGTTCGAGAAGAAGGAGATTCATACAATGATTGAGGTTGCAAAGCCTATATCGGTAGGACGGTTCATACCCCGTGAATTTTCGATGGCTTATTCTAGCAAATAGGTTTATCCCGGTGTGCTTTGGTCGGCTATCCGGGAACAGTTACAGTCGTGAGACAGGAGTTTATGTGTAATAATCGCGAATAGCCGGGTGAAAGTCCCGGCATACGGGCGGTCAGTATTCTGGGATGAAACATTACAGAGTGCGCACGATGTAAAGAGATCGGTTCGATACCGGTACCGTCCACAAACCCAAGCGAAGTTATGCAAAAGTGGCTTTAGCTCTGCAGAGCAAATTTTATCGGTACGCAGCCATCGGTACGTTGGCAATGATGTTAGCGCCCCGGGGAATCCGCTCCGGGGCTTTTTACTGAACAAAATTTTATCACCATGAATATAGAATCTTTAAACAGTTGGTCAGAGGCTTTATCGATAGTCGCTGCCATTCTCGGTATCATGGCTCTTATCTGGATAGGCCTATGTTTAATAAATCAAAAAAAATAGACGATGGTAATGGACTTTGGGCGGGAACCGGATTATGAACCGGATGATTTTGACAACTATAATTTCGACTGATTATGTATTACATAAAACGAACTAAGGCTAAAAAGAAAGACAAGCCTTTGCCCCTGTTTGATAAGGCAGGGGTAACAGTAAAGAAGAAGCCGGATTTAAAAGCTAAACTCGACAAAGAGTTTTCCCTTTTTATCCGGCTTCGTGATGTAATGCCGAACGGATATTTTAGATGTATCTCGTGCGGTCAGATAAAACCGTTTGGGCAAGCAGATTGTGGTCACTATTTCAGCCGCACGCATATAGCTACCCGCTTTGATGAGAATAATTGCCATGCCGAATGCCGCCACTGCAATAGGTTCAAAGCTGACCATCTGGAAGGCTATCGGGTAAATCTGATAGCTAAAATCGGGCAACAGAAATTTGACTTACTGAAAGTGAAAGCTGCCAGTACTTCTAAGATGTCAGATTTTGAATATGAGCAGCTAATCAAGTATTACAAAACACTTAATAAGAAGTTACGAAAGGAGAAAGGGCTATGAGTTATGTATTACGAGATTACCAACAGAAAGCCTCTGATGCTGCCGTTTCTTTCTTCAACAACAAGGCGAAGAAAACAAACGCCATTATGGTGTTACCCACAGGGTCGGGAAAGAGCCTTATCATAGCGGATATAGCCGCAAGGCTTGACGGGCACACCTTAGTGTTTCAGCCCAGCAAGGAAATACTCGAGCAAAATTTCAAGAAGCTATGTTCTTACGGCATCTTAGATTGTTCGATATATTCAGCTTCTTTTGGAAGAAAAGAAATATCAAGGATCACATTCGCCACGATCGGTAGTGTAATAAATCATCCGGATTTGTTTTCTCATTTCCAGTCTATCATTATAGATGAGTGTCACTTGGTAAATCCTAAAGAAGGGATGTATAAGACATTCTTAGAACTTCTCAAATGCAAGGTTCTTGGTTTAACGGCAACGCCATATCGATTAAGTAGTTCGCAAGAGTTTGGTTCTATGCTGAAATTCATTACCCGAACACGTCCGGCTATATTCAAGGATGTAATCTATCATGTGCAGGTTTCTACCTTACTTGATATGGGATATCTGACAAAACTAAATTACTATTCAATGAATCCGGTAGGATGGAACGAACTTAACTTGAAAGTAAATACTACCGGTGCCGACTATACCGATAAATCAGTACAAAGAGAGTATGAGCGAATAGACTTCTACAGTTATGTTGTCCATATTGTCCAACGACTACTTAATCCGAAACAAGGTGGAAAACGGAAAGGCATTCTTGTTTTTACCCGGTTCTTGAAAGAGGCAGAGAAGTTGACTTGGTCAATTCCTGGCTGTGCTATCGTTTCGGGCGAAACTCCAAAGAAAGAACGAGAACAAATACTTGAGGCTTTCAAGTCTGGCCGGATACCAGTTGTCGCTAATGTTGGGGTACTCACGACCGGTTTCGATTATCCAGAACTTGATACGGTCGTTATGGCGCGTCCTACGATGTCATTGGCGATGTGGTACCAAATAGTCGGCCGGGCAATTCGTCCGCATTCGTCTAAAGAATCAGGTTGGATTGTTGACCTATGTGGAAATATCAAACGATTTGGGGAAGTGAAAGACCTAAAGTTGGTTGATGGAGGTAATGGTAAATGGGCGGTATATTCAAAAAGCAGACAATTAACTAACGTATATTTTTGATATGGACATACTAAGCATAATTAATCGCCTTCAAGAAAAGAGACGATTGGAAAAGATAACACCGGATCATGTGCCGGAAGTGGAGTTAATGAACACAATCCATGCAGAGGCGAGAAAAGAACTTAATGAGCTTTTTGTTTCTGGTAAGATTGGAATTACTAAGACGCTTAATTCAAAGGCTATTTATATAAAATAGATAAACATGAAAAACTACTTTCCACATGATAGTGATGCAAGAAGCGATGATAAAATTATCGCTTTACGTATAAAGCATAAATGGGAAGGATACGGGTTATACTGGGCGTTGATAGAAAAATTAAGAGAAAGCAAAAATTATACTCTAAAAGCCGATTATAATGTTTTGGCTTTTGATTTACGTGCTGATGCCGCAATTCTAAAAAGTGTAATAAATGACTTCGGGTTATTTGCCTTCACCAATAATGGTGAGTGTTTCTACTCCGAATCTCTAAATACACGTATGCAGCCATTGGACGAAAAAAGAGCAAAACTTTCTGATGCCGGTAAACGAGGAAATGAAAAGAGGTGGAAAAATGGTTCGAATAGGTCTGCGTCTCAATCGCCACCTGATAATAATTCTTTCGCCACCCAATCGCCACCCGATAGCCACCCAATCGCCCAACTATCGCAAGAAGAGATTAGAGAAGAAGTAGATAATAGTAAACCTAAAGAAACCTCTACTAGCGTAGAGGCAAAGAAAGCCGAACAAGCAAAGAAACTTGCCGCAGCTAAAGCCGCTACGCTCAAACGGAGGGATGAATTTTATAATTCTCTGGTTCCTTATGTGGAACGATACGGGAAGGAAATGATCCGGGCTTTCTTTGATTACTGGTCTGAACTCAATAAGTCAGAAACTAAGATGAGATTTGAAACGAATAAAACATGGGAGGTCGCTAAAAGACTTGCCACATGGTTTAATAAGGAAAAATTCAATGGAAAATCAAGTAGCACGATACCAAAGGCCGGATTTGGATCTTTTACCAAGTCTACCGGAAACAAAGCCGCAAGCCGTGAAACTGTGGGCCAATTCGCCAGAGCCGTACTGGAACAGTATAAATCCAAAGACGGCGATTGATGTCTTTAAATCGATCTCGCCTTCTATCGTGGAATTATCGATGACTTATGATGACATCTTCGTAAACTCGCTAATGTACACATGGTTTGAGCAATTCGTGAATTTCTACTCAACTAATGGAACGATGGACCCCGTTCAAATTAAAGATACTATAGATCTTGTTCGTGAAGAATACCCACATTATAAACCGGAGGACTTCAAGCTCTTTTTCAAAATGGCCAAGAAAGGTTATTTCGGACAAGTCTTTGGCCGTATAGACGGCGAGGTCATAATGAATTGGATGGCAAAGTATGACATCCATAGGGACACTCAGGCGCAAAACGAGGCTATTAAGGCAGCTGATGCTTTTCGTCCTCGTGTCCAAGCGAAGGAAAGCATCGGACTAACTTGGGATGAATATCAAAAATGGAAGAAAAATCAAAAAAGCAATGGAAAAAGTAAACGAATTAAGGGATGTCCCTTTGGGCCATTTGGTCAAGATCGGTAGATTATATTATGCTGCGATAGAGTTTCTACCGCAAGGAAATACTAAAGGAAACGTTTGTGTAGGATGCTCCTTTCGTGATGATGGAGGAGGTATAGAAGAGTGCAGGTACTCCAGCGCTTGCATGGCGCACAAGAGGCCAGATGGAGAAAGCGTGATCTTCATAAAGATTGACAGGTCATGACACATGGATCATTATTTTCTGGCGTGGGCGGCTTTGACCTTGCCGCCGAATGGATGGGATGGGAGAACCTATTCCATTGCGAGATTAACGAGTGGTGCCAAAAGGTACTGAAATATCATTTTCCAAACAGCATTCAATATGACGATATTACAAGAACTGATTTCACTCCGTGGAGAGGGAAGGTTGACGTACTCACAGGAGGGTTTCCTTGCCAGCCGTTTTCAGTCGCAGGACAACGAAAAGGACAGGAGGATGACCGTTACCTCTGGCCGGAAATGCTCCGTGCTATACGAGAGATACGACCCGCTTGGATCATTGGTGAGAACGTTGCTGGAATCCTATCGATGGTACAACCCGGCAGTGAGGTTACGGTGGAAAGTCAAGCCTCTCTTTTCGACAAGGCTGACAAGGAAACGCTACTCGAGCAAGAATACGTTATCGAGACCGTCTGCCGAGATCTTGAGCGTGAGGGATATTCCGTCCAGCCGGTTGTTATTCCAGCTTGCGGTGTCGGAGCGCCGCACAGGAGGGACAGGGTATGGTTTATTGCTTCCGACCGTTCAGACGCAAGGATTAAAGGTTTGCGACAAGGAGGGGAAAACGAAATTCATGGACTTGAGTCTACTTCCTACGCCTCAAGCGAGAGATTGGAAAGGTATATCAATTGCGGAAGGCAAAAGAATGAGAGGAGAGAAAACCTCTTTTGGATCAACTCTGCCGGATTTGGTAAGAAGAGTTACTGGGAAGACTTCCCTACTCAACCCCCTATTTGTAGCCGAGATGATGGGGTTTCCTCCCGATTGGACGATATCTCCTTTTGTAGGTGGAGAGAGGAGTCAATAAAAGCCTACGGAAACGCCATCGTCCCACAAGTAGCATTTGAGATATTCAAGGCGATAGAGGCATCAATTCATTCATCTATGATGAGAGATGATCTAAAATCAAATAATACATGAAATACATAGATTTTTTAAAAAACAAAATGGCCATTAGCCATAATACTGGATTTGAGATAAAAACGGACGAATTGACACCGTCGCTCTATCCTCACGTGAAAGATACCGTTCGTTGGGCGGTAGCCGGTGGTTGCAGAGCTATATTCTCCAGCTTCGGTATGCAAAAGACAGTCACCCAGCTGGAAATACTCCGGGTAATCCTGAACCATAAAGGAGGCAAGGGGTTGATCGTTTGCCCCAAGCGTGTGGTAGTCGAGTTCCTGACACAAGCGGAACAACACTTGCACATGAAAGTAACCTATGTACGAACAATGGCTGATGTGATGATATGTCCGACCGATATCATGGTGACTAACTACGAACGTGTTCGCGACGGTGAAGAAGGGGTTAGGATAGATCCAGCGTATTTTACTGTCACTTCACTGGATGAAGCAAGTGTGCTTCGAGGATTCGGGACCAAGACCTATCAAGAGTTCCTTCCCTTGTTCTCGGATGTGCCTTATCGGTTTGTCGCCACGGCCACACCTTCACCCAACAGATACAAAGAACTGATACACTATGCCGGCTATCTTGGTGTGATGGACACAGGGCAGGCTCTTACGCGATTCTTTCAGCGTGACAGTACGAAAGCGAATAACTTGACACTTTATCCGCATAAGGAAAAGGAGTTTTGGTTGTGGGTATCCACATGGGCTTTGTTCTTAACTAAACCATCTGACTTGGGCTATCCGGATACTGGTTATGAGTTGCCGGAACTCCGTGTGCATGAAGAGATCGTGAGTGTGGACAATTCTACGGCTGGTACCGACCGTGACGGACAAGTGAAGATGTTCCGTGAGGCTGCTCTAGGATTGGCAGATGCGGCAAAAGAACGTAGGGACAATATGGAAGAGAAGATTGCCCGTGTGGTGGAAATCATCAACCGCCCAGAAAACAAGGACGACCATTTTCTTTTGTGGCATGATTTAGAATCTGAACGAATAGCCTTATGTAATGCGATTCCAAGCTGTAAGGCCGTATATGGTTCGCAGGATGATGAAGATGCCGACAGGGTGATAGCCGACTTCAAGGACGGTCGGTTGAAATATTTGGCAGCTAAACCGGAGATGCTTGGTGAAGGTCTGAACTTTCAGTATCACTGTCATAAAGCAATCATGTTCATTGACTACCGTTTCAACGATAAGTTCCAAGCGATAGCCCGTATATATCGCTTTATGCAGCAGCAGCCCGTTGATCTCTATCTGGTATATGCCGAAAGCGAGGGTGAAATATTTAAGAGCTTCATGCAGAAATGGGCGCAACACCGGGAAATGGTTTCCAAAATGACCGACATTGTCCGTGAAAACGGTCTGTTCGGTTTACAGGCCGAGGAAAAGATGATGCGTTGGATGTTCGCCAGTCGGGAAGAGAAATCCGGCAAACTGTGGAAGGCAATCAATAACGACAATGTCCTTGAATGCCAAAAGATGGAAAGTGACTCTGTGGACCTGATTGTAACCAGCATCCCGTTCTCCAACCACTATGAATATACGCCTACCTATAACGATTTCGGGCACAACGAAGATAACGATAAGTTCTTTGAACAGATGGATTATCTTACACCAGAGTTAATGCGCATTTTGAAACCGGGTCGGTTGGCCTGCATCCATGTGAAAGATCGTGTTTTGTTCGGCAACGCCACGGGTGACGGTATGCCAACTATTGATCCATTCAGTGAAATGACAGTATTTCATTACATGAAGCATGGCTTTCGTTATATGGGCCGTATCACAGTAGACACGGATGTAGTGAGGGAAAATAACCAGACTTATAGACTGGGTTATACTGAAATGTGTAAAGACGGCTCCAAGATGGGTATTGGTTGCCCGGAGTATGTACTACTTTTCCGCAAGTTACCCTCTGATACATCACGCGCATATGCTGATTTACCTGTGACAAAAAATAAGAGTGAATACTCGCTTGCTCGTTGGCAGATAGACGCTCATGCAAGTTGGAAATCCTCCGGCAATTCATTGTTGTCATACGAAGATATGAAAAGTGCCGGAATAGATAAGATTCGGCATTTGTTCCGTAACTACGAACGTGAGCATATCTATAACTATGAGGAACATGTGTCGTTCGCAGAAGAGTTAGAGGCGTACGGGAAACTGCCAAGAACATTCATGGCCGTCGACCCTGTAAGCAAGAAGGATTGGATATGGGATGATGTCGTCCGGATGCGTACGCTCAATACGAGGCAGTCACAAAAAAAGAGACAGAATCATATTTGCCCTCTTCAGTTAGATATCGTTGAAAGGCTGATTGAACGGTATTCAAACAAGGGGGAATTGGTATTTGACCCGTTCGGAGGTATCGGTACCGTTCCTTATTGCGCTGTCAAGTTGGGACGTAAGGGCTTGTCTACCGAATTGAATTATGATTATTGGAAAGACGGACTTACTTATCTACGGGAAATTGAGATGGAGGTAAGCGCACCGACATTGTTTGACTTAATAGCGATGTAATCATGAGAAATAAAGAACTAATAGCTCTATTACAAGAGCAAGACCCGGAAGCGGAGGTAATGATACGCACGTCAGACGATCAATATGAGTACGATCCGGTGGATGTCACATGGGACGAACAGATAGAATGTGTTATAATACAGGAGGGATAAATATGATAAGCAAGAAAGCCCAAGAATACATCGATCACCAGTACGAGGCCGATAAATGCAGATCGGACAAGTATCTTCATCGTGACTGGAAACAGTACGCCGGAAGAGCCGCCGATCTAGCGTCTTTGGATATGGGGGACAAGGCGATCGAGGCTCATCGCAAATCATGCCCGGATCTATCTAAGGGTAATGATAGGATGTGCCGGCATCTTTCCGATTGCGATATGGACTGCAAGTACATGAATGAATTTATTGACGAATTAGACAAGTTGTAATGGAAAATCAAATTTGCACGAATAAAAAACAATCATCCCGGCTATTAGAGGCCGGGGTGAGACCGGATACGGCGGACTGTTACCTACAACGCATAACAGAAACCGAAGATTGGTCAAGCGATAATGTCCAAGATCAGATAATTGAACCTTGGATGGACAAGCCGGGCCTATTTGATATGGATATATATTATCCCGCTTGGTCTCTATCCAAGCTGATAGAAATACTTCCTGCCACGATCTCACAACGCAACCGACCCGATTTAAGCTTGGAAATCACAAAAGATAGCGTGTATTGGTTCATCCAATACACAGAACTGGGATACGACTGCAAGCACGAGGTTATGGAAAAGAATGTCTTAGATGCTGTTGTGAATATGATCGAATGGCTTATCAAGGAAGGATACCTTGACAAGAAATTCCTAACAGATAAATGCGGCGATTGCCAACTTATCGAGGATGAAGACGCAAACGGGGCCGCTTGGTGTTCATTTCACCAAAAGCCGACAATGTGCGATAGCGAGGCTTGTGAGGATATTTTAGAGAAAGGAGGATCAAATGATTAAGGCAATACTATCCGCAGTCATTATGCTTTCAGTAATATTCATATTATCCACCGGAATTACAATACAGTTTAAGCCTTTCCATATATCTTTTTCCCAACCCGTCTTCGGCCTAGGACTCATATTGATGATAATAGGATTTATGTTATGCTTAGGTTCTTTTTATTTCAAGGGCCGTGATAGTATGGGATATAACAAGGGGTTTGAAGCAGGATGCGAATATGTGATAGGTTTAATTAAAAAAGAAAATAAATATGAGCAAGATTGATACGGGGCAGACAGTAGAAGAAGCGGCTCTTGATGCCGCATTATTTGAAGATTATTGCTATAATGAGGATTTACAACCTTATTATATTGAGGGATTCAAGAGAGGTGCCGAATGGCAGGCAAAGCAATCCACGTGGGTAAGCGTGGAAGAACGGTTGCCGGAAAATCAAGACATAGTCTTGGTTAGAGGTGAGTACGGGGGTAAAGCCACCGCTTATCTACATGGTAAGGATAGCGGCTTTATCGTTTACGGGGAGGACGCTTATAAGGTATTCGGGGAGATTACCCATTGGTGCCATATTCCCGATCTAGAGGAATAGTATTAACCGAGCCTTCCCGTGAAGGCTCATAATTAAAGAATAATGAAGCAAGGAGATGCTATAACAACAAAAGACGGCACAGAACTAATAGCTGTTCCTTGTGCTGAAATTGATGCGCCATGCAATGGCTGTTTCTTCTATAAAAATGGAGAGTGCACGGGATGGTCGGCTCCATGTTGGAGTGAGATTGATGGTGAACTTATATTTATAACTAAAAAGAAGTGAGCTATGACTAAGGCAGAAGCAATACAGGCGATGAAGGAGGGAAAGAAAGTTACGCATCATTTATTTTCTCCAGACGAATGGATGACAATGAGATGTGACGGGATGGTAGTTCTCGAAGATGGGGTAATTTGTACTCTTGAAGACATTTGGAGATGGCGAACATCGAATGATTGGGACAGTGGGTATGAATTATTTAATAATTAAAGAATAATGAATTTATGGTATTATCTCCAGAAACAGTCAATGCCTACAAGGAACTGTTGACAAATCCCCAAAAACATGGCTTATCATTTAAGCCATTGCATGAATGTTTTGAAGAAATAGAAGAAGTAACCCCAAAGCATCTATTGTTTGATGCCTTCTTGAATTATCTTCAAAAGCCTTTGCCCAAAGTGATATTTTATATCATAATGGATGAATTGTACTCTCATCTGATAGATAAGGATGAGAAAACGAAATACTTAGGATATAGATTGAAATTAGTAGCTAAACCGTAAGAAATCATGAGTAAAAGTAATCATCAAATCGAAGTTGAAAAACTTAGCAAAATAGAATCTGAACTGCTCAGATTAATATCTGACTCGGGAAACGAGGAATTACAAAATAAGTTTCTTGAGTGGCAGAGACAAAGAGCTATCTGCAATGTGTCATTGGTTACGGAATTAGAGCATTCTATTAATAATAAATAATCATGAGATTAAGACACGCCAAGAAGATAATGAAAAACTTCCGGTTATATCCCGGGATGTTATGGATATACAGAACCGAAAGGTTCTGTGAACTTTGCATAAACACAAGAGGCAACGCCCCGAACCACCAGTAACGTCACCTCTCCACACGATTATTTAGTGCAAATATACTATTTACTTTAAAATAATCGTGCCATGTTTTCAGAAATTGCGGAAATAAAATCCATCAGAGAGCAGAAATCAAAGTTATCGGAGAGGGAAAAAGAGCTAACAGAACCTATATTGACTGATCTTGACATGATAGGAACGTTATATAGGTGGTTCCAAGAAATTATTTCTCAAAAGGAGACGTTTAGGGTAGGGAATGTTACTCAGCGAAAGAAATTTATCTTTATCATCCTTTTTTTGTATTCTCCAAGCGCTCTTGCCGGTGGAAAGATGAAAAACGGCCTTAGAAATAAATTAGCGGAGGTCTTAGGCGTTAGTGCGCAAACAGCCATATCCGATAACCGGAATAATTTGGTTTTCTCATATCAGTTGTATAAGTATTTCCGGCAGGATGTGGATTGGATATATGGGGAGATACTGGAGATATTAAAGGCCGGAGTTTAGTGCTCCGGCTTAATTTTATAGAATAAGTTTACATCTATATCGAGATTTTTATATAATGTTTCTACTCCTTCTTTCAACAGATTATCACACATTTGCTTTAATATAAATTCCGTAGGAAACAATATTTCTTTAGATGATACTTCGTCAAAATGGTGATACATGGTATTGTCATTGCCAACATAAACTTTAGGAAAGTTGTTTCCTTTGAATTGGTCAGATGTAATATCTACATCAAAGCCATCGCAATACACCCATGTATGAGGATAGTTTCTATAGAATGGAGTTTTTTGCCTTATTTCAACAAAGTGAGATTTTTTGCATAATATATCGTAAATCCATATAGAACTCAGTGCGCAAAAACCATTAGGGAAAGATGTGAAGTATCCACGTTTTTGACATTGCTCGACTTCTTTTCTGATGTTCCATGCAATATTGTATATAGTTTCTTTCTTCATATTTTTTTATTTATAGTACTCTTTCCCTCGTATATTCTTATGTTCCGGTATATGTGGTTCTCTGTCAAAATGTATTTTACCTCCGCAGTGGGGGCAGGTGATCGTGTTGGCATCATCTTTTATATCCATATCATCAAAAAAGAAGTCGCCAACCTTGCATCCAATAACATCTGCTATTTTCTGTAATGTTCCTACTGTTGGATTTCTACTAAGGTTTTGGGCAAGTGTAACCCTTGTTATACCCATTTTTTTTGCAACTGCTTCCATTGTGAAGCCTTTCTGCTTGATTATTGTCTTTACTTCCATAAATGTATGATTTTAATCAATTGCAAATATAGAGTTAAAAATCGAATAAACAAATTAGATTTAGCTGTTTTGATTGAATATAGTCATTTGTATTAAAATATATTTAGATTATAATCATACTTGTGTTAAGCTTGTTAATATATGATAATAATCATACGAATAATGCGTTTGTTTCTTGTTTGTATGATTATAATCATTATGTTTGCATCATCAGAAACGAAGTAATAACAAATAAAACATATACGATCATGGCAACAAAAAAAATTGATGAGAAGAAAACATTGAAGTATGCAGTAGCATTCTACTTCTGTACATCAGGTAAGATAAACTTCATGTTAGGCAATAAAATGTATCAGCACATAAACACTGTTTATGACCAAAGAGAAGATGGCAGAGGCTTCAATACCTGTGAAGTTGTTTATAACTACAAGGTTCAAAAGTATGAGGTTCTGAATGTAGATTCAGAAATAGGTAACAAAGAGATTACGATATTAAATGTTTAACCGACGGGGCGAAAGCCCTGCGTAACATAGAAGATTATGACAAAAGAAGAAGTTTATAAATTGGCAACAGTTGAGAACCCAATTATTAACGATAACGGCAATAGAATAGAGTTTGCCAATGGTGATATGTATGCAAAGCAATCAATCACTAATTTGTATCGTAAAGTAAAAGTTTATTTTTAATTCGGTAGCCTTTGGGCTACCACAATACACACGATTATGAGACGATCCCATAAAGCAGATTTTGAAAATATGGTTAATGCAAAACAGTTAAAAGTCTATGATAGCCTTTCAGATGTAATGCCTAATACAGATAACGAGCTTGTAAAAGGACAGGTAGTTGATGTTGTTAATGGCTATGGCTGTATAGTTGGTCCGTTCGAGATATTAGGATTCTGTGATCCTTGTGCATCTGGTAGATGTGTTTACTTAGATTGGGATTGCTATTGGTTCGCTAAGAGACCTATTGATATAATAGTAAAGTAAATGATTATGAAAGCAGATTTAGTTTTAGTTATCAGCCCTAAAGCCCCATTGATGAAGCAACTGGGCAAAGTATTGGGTAAGTTATGTTCTATGTGCGACTTTTCTACCATAGAAAGAGGCGAGAAGTATGTCACGATACAGCATGATGAAACCGGTCTTGTAGTGGCTTATACGAGTGAAGAAAGATTGAATGTGAAACTTTAAATATAGATTATTATGGGTGAAATAGCAGATAGTTTAATAAGTGGTAAATTTGATTGCATCACAGGTGAATATTTAGGTGAGGCGGTTGGTTATCCCAGAACACATGCTTATGGTAGGCGTGAATATATGCCATCTGTTGAAAAGAAACCTACCAGCAAGGCAAATGTCTGTATTTCAAATATGTGCAAGAACAGAGGCTTTGACAATTGCGAAAAGGTTGAATTAGTTGCCAAATTCTTGTATAGTAAAGGTTACAAACAATTGCCTAATCTATCTCATCAGTATAAAATCATTCATAGCCAGTACAAGAATGATTTTAAAAAGTTTTTGGTTGAACAAGTAAAGCAAAGAAAGGATGAATAATATATTTACTATTTGTCATTCAGAAGAGGAAGCCAACGAAGTGGGGCACTTCATAATGGGGAAAGGTTACGAGGGTGTTCAAAATGATAGTTATAGATATTGCCGTGAAGCGATTTGGTGGGCTTTCAAAGAAGCTAAAAGACACCATTTATATTGTATCTATATTGGTGTTATAGGTTGCAAAATGGTTGTGTCCAGAACCAAGCGAGGTCTTAGACGAAATGGTCTTAAATACATAGAGAAAAGGCGAATGTTTTACAAATTATTAAGTAAGTATTGATAAATAGCTTATGAACTCAATTAACGTAAACGGTTGCAGCGTATGTCAACCCGGTAAAGAGAATTACACTACCTACACAACAAAGTTGAGAGGTAAGAGAGTGAGAATGTGCCAGTACGATTACCGTACTGAAAGTGGTGAACTGTTTTCTTGTTGTGCGCCTACTTTAGAGGCGTGCAGAGAGAAAAGGGATAAATGGCTTAGTTTACGACAATAAATCGATTGTCATAAATAACGATTGAAGATGTTTCTGTATCTTTGGTTATGGTTGCACCTTAGTGGTATGATCGCGGGTTAGAGCAGTGGTCAGCTCGTCACTTCGACTTGGTGAAGGTCAACGGTTCGATTCCGTTACCCGCAACTACTTAGTTATTAATTGAAAAATGACACGATTATGAATATTTTGACGCTTTCGATTAAACAGAAGTTTTTTGATGAAATTTTAGCCGGTAATAAAACACAAGAGTTTAGAGAGATCCGGCCTAATACTTCTCAAAAATATGTCCGGTATAAAGTTGATGACAAAGAATATAAGCATTTTGAAGAAGTACCAGAAGATCAAGAACCCGAAGTGGTGCCGGTTGAATACGATGCTATTAAGTTTCTAACCGGTGAGTACAAGGGTACACGTCCATTTGCGATCGTCGAAATAAAAGGGGCGAAAGTAGAGATCTTGACTGATGAAGACGGCGATGAAATCCCTTATGAAGTCGATGGCGTTGAATACGTAATGGCTCAGATCGTTTATGATCTAGGTAAGGTATTAGATAAATCCAATGTTTAACCATTAATAATTTGCTGAGTCGGTAGAAGAACTAACAGAACGGGTTTTGCGACCTCTAATTACAGAGGCGGCCGTAGAGGTTTGACGGTACCAGGAACAAACAGAGTTTCTCAAGGTGGTAGATTTATTACCAGAAATCAGCAGTACAGGAATGTGCGTGCTGGCTTAGGCATGAGTTCGGGATGACCTTGCTTGAGAGAACATATAGGACGATAGACCTCGTTAGAGTAAAATCTAATGAGGCTATCGTTTTTTGTTCTCTGGGTAAGGATAGCCTTGTGTTGCTGGATCTGATCTATCCTGAATTTGACCGGATTGTATGTGTATTCATGTACTTTGTTGAAGGATTAGAACATATCGAAAGGTATATCAAGTGGATAAAAGCTAAATATCCGAAAGTTGAGTTTGTTCAGGTGCCACACTGGAATCTTACTTATATTCTCCGATCCGGTATGTATTGTGTGCCTAATCCGAAGATAAAGCTCTTGAAGCTGGCAGATGTTGATTTAGCTATGCGGTTAAGGTTTGGCATCGACTTCGTTTTTTACGGGATGAAGAAAGCCGATAGCATGAACCGCCGGTTAATGTTGAATACCTATCCGGATTATGAAAACGCAGGGAAGGTTTATCCTCTGGCCGATTGGACGCAAAGAGATGTGCTTACTTACATGAGACAGAAAGGACTTCCCGAACCAGTCCGGTATTCAAACAAGGCATCTGGCGGTATCGGGTTCAATCTTGATTGTTTCTTATGGCTTCGTAAGAATTACCCGGATGATTTGAGGAGGATTATCAAAATTTTTCCAATGAGTGAAAGAATTTTATTTGAATATGACAATGGAACTAAGTAAATACATAAAGAGTGAATCGGTAGAACTTAATCGTTCTGCCATTCACTTTGCGGACTACAATCCCCGAAAACTATCCGAGGAGTCACGCAAGACCTTGAAGCGTGGTATTAAGAAATTCGGTCTGGTTGGTGGAATTGCAGTGAACAAGCGTACCGGTCTGACCGTAGTCAGCGGGCATCAGCGTTTGTCCGTCATGGATGAATTGCAGAAGTATCCGGAGAATGACTACAAGATCCGAGTTGATGTGATTGATGTAGACGAAAAGCAGGAGAAGGAACTAAATATTTTAATGAACAATCCAAATGCGCAAGGTACATGGGATTTCGATGCCCTTGCACAGCTTGTTCCCGATATTGATTGGAAAGACGCAGGTCTGACCGATGCCGATCTAAACATGATTGGCGTTGATTATCTGTTGCAGACCGAAGCGGAAAACTCCATTGCAGAAGCTCTCTCCGATATGATGTCACCTGTCACCGAACAGAAAGAAGCCGAGAAAGCCGCCAAGCAATTAGAGCGTGCAGAGAAGGTTGCCCACATGAAAGAAGTCAAGCAGCAGGTAAAGGAGAACGCACAGAAGACAGCCGAGGATATGGATGCCTATGTGATGTTGTCCTTTGATACCTACGAGGCGAAAGCTGCTTTCATGGCAAGATTTGGGTATGATCCGGATATGAAGTTTATAAAAGGAGAGGTGTTCTCTGACCAAGTAGAAAGGGTGGATTGATATGATAGAGCCTAAGCATGATTACGCAGGAGATAAATTTTATGAAGATGTTTTTGCATTTGCCTTTCAGGGGATGACAGATGCAGAGGTGGCTTATAGTCTTGGATTAACACCAGAAGTCTTTTCTCGGATGAAAAATGGAAAATATGAAGGGTGGAATGAAGAAGAAAATGATTATCGTAGCGAAAGATTATCTCAAGTGTTAGTGCGTGCTCGTATGAAAGTTAATTCTATTGTTCGTGGTGCATATTTGAAAGGAGCTTTGGGCGGGAAAAAGATAAAGAGTATCACGAAGCGTTATGTTCAGGATAGATGTCTGTGTGAAGGAAAAGATAAAGAGTGTGTCCAATGTGGTGGTACTGGATGGGTGCAACTCACGGATAAGGCTATATCTCAAGAAACAGAAGCAGAACTTCCTCCCAATATGCAGGCACTTTCTACATGGCTTTATCATCATGATGAAGAATGGAGAAAGTTGGAATCCACATCAAAAGTTGATATTACAACTAATGGGAAAGACATGGTAACGCCCCCTTCTGTAAATATTCAAGTTGTAGCCAATGACCCCCAATTATTGGAATTACAAGATAAGTCTGTAACATTAAAACAGGGTAAAGAGTCGGGCAAGACGAACTAAATATGAAATGCACCCCGATTCTCTATCGGGCTATGAACGCTTTGAATAGTGGTCGGTTTAATGTAATGGTCTTTGAAGGAGGTTCTCGCTCATCAAAGACCTATTCGCTTATTCAGTTCTTTATCATCTATGCCATTAATAATTGGCAACGTTCTAACCGTGTTGTCATAGCCCGCAAAAAAGGAACATGGCTGGCATCTACGGTATGGACGGACTTTAAAAATATACTCTTAGAACTTGGTTTGTTTAATTGCTGTCGAATAAATAATACAATCAAAACGATTCAACTTTATACTACTACATTTGAGTTTGTAGGACTCGACGATGTTCAGAGACTTCATGGATTAACTACAGACATATTTTGGATTAATGAGGCTATGGAGGCATTGAAGGATGACTTTGACCAATTGGAACAAAGATGCTCTCGTTTTGCTATTCTTGATTACAATCCATCGGCAGAGGAACATTGGATTTATGACAATGTATGTACACGTGATGATTGTTACTTTGACCATTCGACTATGTTGGATAATCCGTTTATCCCGGAGAATATGAAACGGAAAATATTATCCTACGAGCCTACTGAATACAACTATTCACAAGGTACGGCGGATAAGCGTAAATGGCTTATATATGGACTTGGTAAGCGTGCAAAAATTGAAGGTCTGATATTTGAAAATTACACTATCATTAAGGACGTTCCTATATGGGTTAAACGTAGATGGTACGGATTGGACTTTGGGTATAGCAATGATCCAACTGCCTGTTCTGAAAATGGATTCTTGGATAATACCATTTATATAGATGAAAAATTCTACGAGACGAATTTGCTTTCCTCTGATATAATAAAGAAGTTCAAGAAACTTCCTAAACTTAAAATATGGTCGGAGAGTGCAGATCCTCGTTTAATTGCAGAGATACACAATGCAGGGTTCAATATTCACCCAGTGCAAAAATATGCCGGTTCGGTAGAAGCTGGTATTGATTTTATGAAATCAAAGAAAATATATATCACAGAAAACTCACTTAATGCAAAAAAAGAATTAGATAATTACACCTATCAGCAAGACAAGAACGGGAAGTGGCTTAACGAGCCGGTTGATGACTTTAATCATATTTTGGATGAAGTGCGGTATTGTTGTATGATGGAATTAATGGGAAAACGTCCCGTTGTAGACCATTCTGGAGTATTTGGACATTAAAATATAATCAAATGAAAACGATAGACGAAATTTTAGCACTCGAAGATATAGACCGGAAAATCTACTATCTGAAAAAAGGTCGTAAAACTCAGCTTCCAGACCGGGAGAAACTATATGCTGATTGGGACCCCAATAAGCATGAAATCATCATGGATGAAGAAAAGTATCCACAGATAGAAATCACTATTGAGCAGGAGAAAGAGGTATTTGACGAAAAGACAGGCAAGACTACTGTCATCCCGAAAAAGACAAAGAAGGTTGATCCTAACCGGATTGCCCTTCCTCTTGAACAGGATATCGTGAACATCCAAACGGCTTTCACCGTTGGTACTGAGCCAAAGATGAACTGTACTCCAGATGAATCGGAGAAAGGTATCTTTGAAGCTTTGAAGCAAGTCCTGAAGAAGAATAAAATCAAATATCAGAACCGGAAGATTGTTCGTTCTTGGCTATCAGAACAGGAAATAGCTGAATACTGGTATGTAACAAAAGACGATGGCTTCTGGGCGAAGTTAAAGGCAAAAGTAGCCAATCTATTTGGCAAATCTATGCCTCAATACAAACTACGTAGTGTTCTTTGGTCACCGTTCCGGGGTGATAAGCTATATCCTTTCTTTGATGATTCTGGCGATATGGTCGCTTTCTCTCGTGAGTACAAAAAGAAAGACCTGGACGACCACGAAATCACCTGTTTTATGACTGTGACGAAAGATGTAGTTTACCAGTGGGAGTTAGACAAAGGTTGGGAGATGGTTCCCGCTTTCAAGCATGGCTTTAAGAAATTACCAGTAGTATATAGCTACCGACTGGAGGCATATTGTGAGAAGATAAAGACTATTCGTGTACGTTTGGAAAAACTTCTTTCCAGCTATGCTGATTGTATCGACTATCATTTTTTTCCTATCCTAAAACTGTTCGGAGATGTAGAAAAGATGTCCGGTGAGTTCAGGAGCCGTGTTGTTCAGTTGACGGGAGAGGGGGCAGACGCAGTATATTTGACTTGGAATCAAACCAGCGATCCTGTTCGAGTCGAGTTTGAAAATCATTTTAACCAAGCGTATGCGCTAACTAATACTCCGCGTATATCATTTGATCAGCTAAAAGGGAGTGGTAACGCATTATCAGGTGTTTCCTTCCGTTATGTCTTTATGGGAGCGCACATGGCAGTAGAAAATTCAGCAGAAGAAATCGGAGCTTTTATGCAGAGACGTATTAATTTCCTCATATCGGCACTTGGCTCAATCAATACTAATTTCGAAAAACCTTCCGAAACAATTGATGTTGAAGTTGAAATTCAACCCTATATTATTGATAATTTGGATGATAAAGTATCTACTGCTGTCTCCGCTGTAAATGGTGGAATATGGTCACGCCGAGAAGGTATCTTGTTTGCCGGAAACATGGATCGCATCGACGAAGAGCTGAAAGAGATTGAAGAAGAGCAAGCTGCAAAGACGAAAATCGAAAGAATAGAACAAAAATAGGTGGCTTAGTTAGAAAAATTACGAGGTTTATAAATTCGTGTATTTAAAAATAGAACATTTTAATCATTTTAGTCATGGGAAAGAAGAAGCCTAAGAAGAAAGGCGGTAAAGGCTGCTGATCAGGATAGCGGTTGCTCCGGTGGGGTAGCCGCTATTTTTTTAATATTCATAGTAAAATAATGAATACTATGTTTGTTTGTATTCGTAATATTACTATATTTGCATAGTAATTAAGTCCAAGCGTTATGAGTTACAAATCAATTAAAGACGTTGTAACTATGTTGCAAGAAAACGGTTTTGAATTTAAGAGTCAGAAAGGTAGCCACTTGAAGTTTGTCAAAGGCGACAAGACAGTTATCGTACCGAATCATAACAGCAAAGGCGTTGAGAAAGGCACTTATTACAGCATTTTGAGACAAGCGGGGCTAAAGTAGCCCCCCTTGTTCTCATTTAAAAAAATAGGAGGTAATATGAAAACGGTAGAAGTAATTGTTGAACATGCGGGAAAGAATCTAAGTGCGTACATCGAAGGTGCTCCGGTCATTACTGTTGGTAACGACATGAAAGAGATTGAGGATAATATGAAAGAGGCTATCGAATTGTACTTAGAAGACAATCCTAATCCAGTAGAGATTCTGACCGGAGAATTTGAGCTAAAGTTTAAGATCGATGCTGCCACTTTTATCAATTACTACAGCAGCATCTTCACGAAAGCGGCATTAAGCCGGATAACCGGCATCAATGAACGTCAGTTGTGGCATTATGCTGCCGGAGTGCATAAACCCCGCAAACAACAACTGGAGAAGATTCAGAAAGGTATTCAGTCTTTGAGTAAGGAATTGTCGGTTATAAATTTATTGTGATAATGGAAAATACAGAAATTGTTTTAAATTTTCCTGTACATAAATTGAATAGTGAAATAACAGAGAAAATTTCAAAAATTCGATCATCGCAAATTCCAGAACAAATTCAAAAAGGATTGCAAAATGAAATTATGTGGGTTGATCTCTTAGGGAAGATTACTACGGTCGCTGAGTTAGATTCTCTTAATAGAGTCAAGTTATCTTCTGCATATTGCCAGTTCTTATGGATCATATGTGATATAGCAATTAAAACTTATGATGCTAATGTTTTAGAATTGGAATTGGCAAAAGAAACAAAGGAAATAAAAGACGCTTTAATTAAAATGGTAAAACTGTCTCAAAAAAGAACAAAAGAAATTGATGTGTTAAACGAAATTATAGATCATCAGGCTGTTTTTGAGAAGGCTTTTTCTGAATTTGGACTAGCAGAACAATTGATAACAACTAAATTCACAAAGGAGGATGTTAGCCGTTTTAATTGTTTGGATATGACCAGTGATTATGGAAGTAAAACTAATTCAGTCTATTGTTATGGTATAATTTTTATTCTTTTGCATGAATTAGCTCATTTCCGATTTGGGCATATTTGTCCTACTAAAGAAGATGAGAAAGATGCAGATAGTTTGGCCTTTTGGGATATTTATTATGACGTTCTAGATACAGATAAGATTACTGCGACTCTTGGGGTTATTTCAGCTCTTTTTTCATTACTGTTTTTTTCAAAGGATTTAAATGGAGATGAACAACATCCTGACGAAGACAAAAGAGTATTTGAAATATTTGACATAGTGCGAGACGATTGTGCTAATTACGCAGGATTGATAGTACAATTTTTTAAACTATGGGCTTTCTATTGGAATATAAAAGATTTTCCTTCTATGTCAGAAACATATGAACAAACCTTAGATGATATTAAGAATTGGCTTGAAAAAAAGAAAAAATAAAATCGTTAGGCGTGATTCCTACCCGGTTTCACGCCTTTATATATATATTCAGCACATTGCCTCTTAATGTGCTTTTCTTCTCCCTTCAAAATTTCCCCTTCTATTCCCATCCATTTACTTTTATGCTGATTTTACGACAATAGCTCTATTGTCATGTATTCCGTATTCTGAAATTTCTTATCTATACATAACCTATCTACTTTTATACCAAAGATTTTAAACGAAAATTCATACGGTATGAAAGAAAAGATTTTAGCATTACTCAAAACCAAATTCCCTAGGGTTGATGAAGCTACTTTAAGCCGGATCGCTGAAAAGAAAGCGGTCGGTGTTACGGACGAAAGCCAATTACAGACAATCGCGGATGGAGTAGGCTTTCAGGACGTGTTAAATTCCTATGGTGATTTCCGGGCTAATACAGCCGTTACCTCCGCAGTGACTAACTACGAGAAGAAACACGGCTTGAAGGACGGTAAGCCAATCGAAATCGAGAAACCGGTAGAAAAGCCTGTTGAGAAACCTGCTGATGACATGGCAACCATCATCGCCAATGCAGTGAGCGCAGCCATGAAACCTCTCTCCGATAAACTTACTCAGTTTGAGACAGAGAAGTTACAGGCTACCCGTCAGGAGCAGATTTTGGCAAAGGCTAAAGAGTATGGTATTCCCGAATCGCAAGCAAAGCGTTACGGTATTCCTGAGGACGCAGACTTGGATGCTTATTTCAAGGATGTAAAGCAGGAATTGACGAACGAAGGCTTTGAGGGCGTGAGAAGTCCCGAAGTAGGTGGTGATACGAAAACGGAAGCGGAATCTATCGCCAGCATGATTAGCGAGGGGACAAAAACGATTGTTGAACAAAACAAAAATTAATCATGGCAGCAGGTACTAAGTACAATTTAATCCCTGAAAAGGAGGTGCAAGAATTTTACCGTGTTGAATCCGGTGTCAGAAAGAGCGGCCCGTGGAAGTTGGATATTACCAATCTGGTGGTAGGATCTTTCTTACCTGTGTTCACCCCGGTTCAGGCTGATTTGGTAAAGCGCACACTTGTTCCCGTCCGCAACGTGAAAGTTGTGGAAGCTTATGCTAATGGAGCAGATGCTTTATCTATCAAAATCGCAAAAAAATCGCTGGCTTATGTTGGTATGTTCATTGGGAACGGCACTAAAGGTACAGAGGTTTCCGCTATCGACAAATCAAACGAAAACTACGACGTTCTGACTATCAAAGCCGCTTTCGGTACTGATATTGAGAAAGACACTGTTCTTTTTGAAGCCACAGCAGTAGGAGGCACAAAGAAGAAGCATACTGCAAACTTCGTTCTCTTCGACGCAAAGAAAGTTGAAGACGATGGCGCTGTTCTCTGCACTCTCTTGATGCAGGCGTATGAAGTGAAGGAAAGCAAATTGATCCTCCCGATCCATGATCTGGATAAGGCCGGATTAACAAGTCGTTTCCAGTTTGAGTATTAATCATAAAAAGTTTAGATATGAATTTGACCATACAAACTTTATTTACAGATCCTAACATCGTAAAAGCGGTGATTGACCGTGTGCTTCAATTGAGATTGGATACAATCTACTGGAAGCAGTACGGTGATTTCTTGGAGACCAAACAGCGTGTTTTCAAGACCTATTTAGGAACGGTTACAGGTGTCGTTGCTGGGTCTATCCTTGGTAAGAATGACCAGAAACCGTTGAGAGAAAGACGTAACCTTGGAAGCGGTTACACCGAAATCGCTTATCTGGGTGACCGTTATCAGATGGACATCGAACGTCTGTCTCAGTTACAGGACATCATTGATAAATTCAATGCCGCTAATACCGCAGATCAGCGTACTATCTTACAGGAGATTATCGACTTCATTGTTGATGATTACCGCCAGATCTTGCTTGCTCCGCACAAGCGTATGGATATTGTTGTTCCTGAATTGTTGATGACCGGCAAAGCAGAGGTTCATTTAGCGGACAATAAAGAAAATTTTGAGTTGCTCGATATTGAGTTGCCATTCCATTTCCTTACTCCAGAAGTTGCAGCAAAAGATAAGTTTATCTCTTACTTGCAGCAGGAGATTCAGAAGCTTAAAGCCAAATACGGTGTGTTCTCCAAAATGATTATGTCTCGTAACACATTCATGAAGAATATTGTAGGTGCTTCCGAGTTCGGGGATAAGTTCAAGATGATTCTTGGCGAGCGTGAGTTCATGGTTAATGCTGGATTGGTTACAGACCAAATGGCATCTAGCGTATTTACAGGTATCGGTCTTCCGGCAATTGAAATCAAGGAAGATTACGTTGAGAATCAAAACGGAGAGAACGTACAGATTTATCCAGACGACCGTATCACCCTGTTGCGGTCTGACAAAGTGATGAAGATGCGCCACCACAAGCCGTATGTAATGACAGACCCAGTACCGGGACGTTCTTACAATACAGCGGAAGGTCAGATGTCCGTATGCAACTATCGTGACGAAGAGGGTAGATACATGGAATACACCGCCGAATGGATTCCCGAGTTTACCGCTCCGAACAAGATTGTGAACTTCGATCTTTCTACGATGAACGCATGACGGTAAATGAATACATATCACAGAGGTTTCAGACCTTCGGCGTTCAGTTGTCGGAGGCTGACCTTCTAGATATGTGTCTTTCCTCGAAGATAAGCGGAGAGGATGAGATGAGCGAGGATTGCCAAACGCGGGTGTCGGTGGCGATTGCGAAGTTCATCCCCTCTCTTTTACTTCGTGCTACCTCAATCAGTGAAAGCGGTTTTTCTATGTCTTGGAATATCGAAGGGATTAAACAGTACTATTCTTTCCTCTGTAAACAATACGGACTAAAGGATGAACTGAGTAACAAACCTAAAGTTTCTTTCTGGTGATGATATTCGCTCCACACATATTACAGGTTAAAGTGACTAAGCCGATGGATAAGGATGATTTCGGTCGACCGATTCCCGGTACCGGTGGTGAAAGCTGGCAGGAGGTATGTAAATGTCGTTGTGATGATGTGAGTGCGGAAAAGAAAGTTTCCATCAATGGTGTTCTGTATGATTTCAAATATAAGGTAGTCTTTGACAAGCCGACAAAGGTTGAAGCAGGAGTAGAAGTCCGTTGTTTGAATCTTGATGGAAGCATAAGAGGGGAGGGGATTGCTAAAAGTCCTTTGGAGACAAACTATTTTTCCTACAGAGTAATATGGTTGGAATAGATGCAGACTTTTCGGATGTTGACCAGTTCTTTGAGGACGGAACAAGCGAAGTTGTTGCTGGTATGAAAGAAGAGGGAGAGTCATTTGTTGAAGATGCAAAAGCTACCGGGAGCTATCAAGACCACACAAAACATTTGAGAGAATCGAATGATTATGAGGTTGACGAAGATGGCTTGACTCTGAAAAACGAAGCTGATTATGCTTCATTCGTGGAATCCAAAGGTTTTGAAGTTGCAGGAAGTGCAGCGTTAAGAACATCAGAACGATGTAAAAGAAGATTTGAACGATGATAGTAACTACCGACATAGGAAACATTCTCTACCGGGATTGCAAGGCTTTCGGGATAGACATAGTACCGGACGGTGAAACGCTGACGGGTGAATTGAAGTCTGAAAGGATTGCTATCCACGCAAAGAAGCAACAGCCGGGAACTTATTGGAAGAAGTCTTTTGCGGAAGTGAATCTTTGCGTTCCTGATTTAGGAGAAAACTCCGCTAATTCCATTCGTTTGGGTGAACTCGAACGAAGAGCCAACAAGCTGTTTGATGATGTAGTAAGCACCTATGACGGCACAACCTATCGTTACTCGATTGATTCAATTGGCACAGAAGTGGACACGGATTTAAAGTGTCATTATGTGAATGTGAGAATTTTGTTTGAAGTATTAAACGTAAAATGAGAAAATATGAAACCATTTATTGGAATTAAAAAGATTTGGTACGGTGCGGTTATAACTGCTGCCGTTACACCTGCTTCCTTAAAAACGTGGTTAGGAACTGCCACAGAAGTGAAGAACTCCCATCAGGACACTTGGGGATACACAGAAGATGACCCGACTACGACTGATTACATCAATGAGTTGACCGGAAAGGTTTACTACAAGGACGTTACCGCTAAAGGTGCAAGAACTATGGCATTTACTATGGGAGAATATTCCTTTGAAGACAAGAAGGAGTTGCAAGGCGGTGAGCTTGTAAAAGACGGTCAGGCTGTTGTTGGCTGGCATGAACCGGATGTCGCAGAGGTTATCAACAAGGCGATTGTCGGTCAGACTAAAACCGGTAATTACATTGTGTTTACCAATGCCTCTATAATCGGTAAAGGTAACTTCGTTGAGAAGAATATCGGACTGGGTGTTTCTGCTGTCGCAATGGAAAATCCAACTGCTAGTGTAGCTGGTGAGTACTGGCTTGATGGTGAAAAAGTGGATGCTCCTGCAGCATAAATTTAAGGTGAAAAATAATGTTTTCAGGATGGCGGTGGGTGATTGCTCACCGCTTTTTTAATTTCAATACATGGAAAAAGCTTCAAAAATAGTAAGTGCAGCCGTTTTAGGAAAAGACTTTGAAACGGTGTTTGTGAATGGTAAAGCCTACGTAATCCATCCTCCAACTATTCATAAGATAGCCGGTGCCGGATATTACCTCTCCGATTTGAAAGATGGGATTACGGTAATGGATATGCTTCGATCATTAAAGGATGTTGATACGGCTTCTCGCGCGCTCTCGTGGCTCATACAAGGCGATGAAACTCTGCATGAAGAATTGTCTCATGGAACATTCGATGAAGTGATAGAGGCTTTAGCAACAGGTCTTTCAATGATTTCTGCTGAAAATTTTTACAAGCTGTCAGTTTTAGCCAAGAACGTTGCTCTACTGACAGCAAAGCAACGGTCGTAGGAAACAACTGTTTACTGGGACAGATAGCAACGTTCATGGAAAATCTGCATCTGTCTTATGATGAAGTCGTGTACAAGATACCATATAGAAACATGGTTATTATACAAAAGGACAAGCTCCATACTGTGTACGGAGAAGTTATGGAGGAAGTATCAGAAGAAGAATTTTTCAAAACCAAGGGTAAGAACCCATTAAAACAATAATATATGCCGAAGCTCGTATTCCGTGTGGCTTCCGATTGGGAGGAAGTCGTAAAATTAAGAAATGAGATAGCTAAGTTAAAGCAAGAGTTGAAGGGTATGGATAGCACACAGTCTCCTGCCGATTTTAAAACACTCAATACCCAGCTTGCTGCATCCACGCAACGAATGGATGAGTTGGTAACGAATGCTGCTAAAGCTGGTGCGGAGATGGAAACTGGCTTCAAGAGGAAGATATTCGCTGCTTCACAGTCTGTTAATGGGTTTACAGAAAAGATTATCGCTCAAAAGGCAGTAGTTAAGGATGTGGAAGCCGATGTTAAGCGTCTCGGTGATGCTTATCGCACTGCATTGAAACGTAATCCATTGTCTGCAAACAGTAAATTAGCTGAATATACATCTGCAAAAAAGGCTCTTGATGAAGAAAAGTCCGCTTTGTTCGGATTGACACAGGAGCAAGCGAATGCCCGACTATCTGTGAAGAAACTTCGTGACGAGTATTCTCTTTACAAGGATGATGCAAAAGGTATAACAGAGGTTAATAATGGGATTACTATTTCATGGAAGCAAGCATTAGGTGTTATCGGTGGTGCTGCTATGCTAAAATCCCTTGTTTCTGATATTACTCATGTAAGGATGGAAATAGATTCGGTGGAAAAATCTTTTGCAGCTTTATTAAAATCAGAAGACAAAGCAAAGGAGATGATTGGAGGTTTAAAAGAACTTTCAATCAAAAGCGGATTAAATACCTATGGAACAGCTCAAACACTTCTCGGCTTTAATGTTGATGCAGAGAAGATACTTCCAACATTGAAAAGCATAGGAGATATAACAATGGGGAATAATGAGAAGTTTTCCTCAATGACACTTGCCTTTGCTCAGATGTCTGCCGCTGGCAGACTGATGGGGCAAGACCTTAATCAGATGATTAATGCGGGTTTCAATCCTTTGCAGGTTATTTCTGAAAAGACGGGTAAGTCCATTGCTGTTTTAAAGAAAGAAATGGAGCAAGGTGCTATTTCATCTGAAATGGTAGCGGATGCTTTTGCCACTGCCACTGCCGAAGGAGGTCGTTTTTATAATATGCTCGAAAAGCAAAACACTGGAATTAGAGGCGAGAAAAACAGACAGAGCGCAGTAATTAAGGAGAAATTGAATGAAATAGGCGAAGCAAATGAGAAGATTATAGCAGGTTCGTATTGCGTTACCACTTTTTTGATCGAGAACTATGAGACTATCGGCAAAATATTGGTTGGGCTTGTTGCTACTTATGGAACGTATAGGACTGCCGTAATGTTGGTTACTGCTGCCGATAGTAAACATACTCTTGTGGAGATTGGGCTTACTAATGCCCGGATATTGGCACGAAAAGCACAACTTGCTATTACCTTTGTGGTAATAAGAGCCAGTTCTCCATTTCATGTCGC
>ERZ1036467.215-NODE-215-length-44829-cov-18.488877_pt1 | contig 44829 bp, 38 predicted proteins | sample MGYA00514231_ERZ1036467 | MGnify/ENA primary metagenome ERZ1036467 (study PRJEB33795, sample SAMN09464919) | human gut metagenome | isolation source: Bloodstream | host: Homo sapiens | place: USA: Stanford, California | collected 2016-07 ...
GAACGGCGTTACCGAAGGAACCGGTGCCTCCGGTGATTAGGAGGACTTTGTCTTTGAATACTGACATACTATCTATTTTTATTATTTTTCAATGCAAGTCTTTATCGCATTAACAATATAAGCCACATCCTCGTCCGTCACACACGGACCACTCGGTAAGCAAAGCCCTTGTTTGAACAAAGATTCGCTCATCCCGTTCACATAACGGGGATTGTTCTTATATACAGGTTGCAAATGCATCGGTTTCCATAGCGGACGAGATTCGATGCTGTCAGCATCCAATGCCATACGCATGGCTTCCACATTCCGGTTCGGTTCCGAGCCGGTATGCAAGGAAGAAGCGACGTGTGTCACACCGGCTGCGCCTCCTACTGCTCCCTGAACAGCCGTTTTGTAGGCACGTTCCTCGCCTTTCACATGCAAGGACGGATCGAGCAGGATCGTATTCAGCCAATAGTTACTATTGAAACGGGAAGAAGGATTCTCATGCAATACGATCCCTTCCACTCCAGCAAGCAGTTCCTTATAGAGCCGGCTGGTATGCCGATGATGGGCAACATGTTCATCCAACACCGTCATCTGTCCGCGTCCGATACCAGCACAGATATTCGACATCCGATAGTTGTAGCCGATCTCCTCATGCTGATAATAAGGATAAGACTCACGGGCCTGCGTAGCATAGAACATGATCTTCTTTTTCGTTTCTTCGTCCGGACAAATCAAAGCCCCACCACCTGAAGTAGTGATCATCTTGTTCCCGTTGAACGAAAGCACCCCGTATTGTCCGAACGTACCGCAAACCTGTCCGTCATACCGGCTTCCCAGCCCTTCGGCAGCATCTTCGATAACCGGAATATCATATCTGTCGGCAATCGCCATGATCTCCTCAATCTTCGCCGGCATCCCGTACAGATAAACCGGAACGATCGCCTTTGGCTTCTTGCCCGTCTTGGCGATCCGGTCTTTAATAGCCTCTTCCAACAATACCGGGTCCATATTCCAAGTATCCGCCTCCGAATCGACAAACACCGGAGTGGCCCCTAAGTAAGTCACCGGATGCGAAGAAGCACAGAAAGTAAAGCTCTGCACGATCACTTCATCCCCCGGTCCCACACCACAGGCCAACAGGGCAAGATGAACGGCTGCCGTACCGGCGGAAAGGGCAACGACATGTTTGTTTTTACCTACAAATATTTCCAGATCTTTTTCAAAAGCGTTTACATTCGGTCCAAGAGGAACTACCCAGTTGGTATCGAAGGCCTCTTTAACATATTTTTGTTCAATTCCATCTTCACTCATGTGAGCAAGACAGAGGTAGATTCGTTTGTTCGGAACATAAGCCATAATAATATAATTTTAGTTGTGAATTTTTCTATTAATCTAGCACCTGCGAAGTTGCACATCTAAGTTGAATCTTCACTATTTTGCTGTATATCCCCCATCAACCGCAATGACCTGTCCAGTGACCCATCTTGCTGCATCGCTCAGCAGATAAATGCAGGCATTGCTAATGTCGGTAGTCTGGCCTAAACCCAGAGGATGTTTGGCTTCGAGAACTGCCCGTTTCACAGGGTCAGCCATATGCGGAAGTTTTTCGTTGATTGGTGTGACGATTGCCCCTGGAGCAATACAGTTCACTCGGATTTTCTTTGGAGCAAGTTCTATTGCTATGCTGCGAGCCGCTGATTGCAATGCGCCTTTTGTCAAGCTGTACATGGTCTTTGCATTCTCACCAACCAATCCCATGATACTGGATAAGAAGATGATGCTTGTTCCCTTTTTGTCATAGTTTCCCATTCTGCACACTTCCTTAGTCAGAAAGAGAGCAGAATAAACGTTAGCTTGCATCATGCTGGCCATATCCTCTTCTTTAATGAGTTTGAGCGGAGTGACTGAAGATACACCAGCACAATTTATTACTCCTGCTATCGGTCCCACTTGCTTGACCGTTTCTTTTACTTTCGTTACCACCAACTCAACATTTGTCAAGTCAAGAGGAAGTACTATGTGTCTTTCACCCCCCATCTGTGACAGCGTTTCCTGTAATCGCTGTTCATTACGGGCAATGAGAACGACCCTCGCTCCCATTGTCGCACAATCTATAGCGCACCTTGCACCGATGCCACTACTAGCACCAGTGACAAGGATTGTCTTGCCTTCTAATGAAAACGGATTATTCATCACTTTTTTATTATTTTTCCATTTGCCACCTCAACAATATCGCTTATCTTACAGTCAACGAATGGCACAATAGCGGTTGCCCAAGTCATACCGACACCGAATGCAGAAAGGAGCAATTTCTTCTCACCATTGAGTTTGCCCTTCAGCTGGTCAACGATAGTGATGGGAACAGACACAGAAGAGGTATTTCCATACTTGTCAATTGTGGACGGTATCTTCTCTGTGTCGAGTTTCATCTTCTTGGCAATGTAAGAATTAATGAAGTTATTTGCCTGATGAAATACAATGTAGTCAAAGTCGGATGCTGTTGTTCCTGCAAACTCCAGAGTCTTCTTGATATCGCGAGGAATCTCACGAATTACGAAATTGAACACGTCACCTCCCATCATGTAACCTTGCTCGTCACTGCGGATGTTACCGTATTCATCCACTACTTTCTCCTGCAAAGACTCAACAGAACTTGGATAGCGATAACCACCAGCCTTAATCATAATAAGGTCGGCACGCGAGCCATCGGTGTTGAGTGAGAAAACACTCTCACCAAACTTCTTGTCACGCTCAACCAGAGCAGCCACACCACCATCACCAAAGAGGAAAGCAGAACGACGGTCTTTAGGAGAATAAACCTTTGAACGAGTTTCACCATCAAGCACAAGAGCCTTACGAATTGCACCACTCTGCATCATGCCGTATGCAACTGACAGACCATAGAGGAAAGCCGAGCATCCAAGAGTGATATCAAAAGCGATACAAGAGTTTGATAATCCCAGACGATGCTGGAGAGTACAAGACGTAGCAGGCATACGATAGTCGGGAGTCTGTGAAATAAAAATCAGCAAGTCGATTTCGCTCTTGTCGATGTTGTTATCGGCAATAAGCTTTTCTGCAGCAGCAAAACATAGGTCTGACGAACACGTCTCTGCATCAGCAAAACGACGCTCGAAAATTCCCACCTTATCCACCACCTCCTTCACCTGGTCAGCAGGGAAGAACTCAGTATACTCGTAGTTGTTGATAATGTGCGAGGGTACTGCGGCAGCCATTGCCGTAACACCCACACCATTGTATTTTAAATATGCCATATTTGGTTACTTATGGGATTCCACGTAGTTGATGATGTCACCAATGGTAATCAGAGTCTTGAAATTGGCATTCTCAATCTGCACTTCATACTCATCGTCCAGCATGGCGATTACTGACAGGTAGGCCAGTGAATTCCACTCATCTAACTCACGAAACACGGTTTCCACACTCAAAGATTCCACACTCTCCACCTCAACCGCTTCTGCAAATAGCTTAATAAATTTCTGATTGTCCATAATTTTTTTTATAAATGTTTATACTATGATTTTTCTTGCTGGATTGCCCATGTACAGGTTGCCATCCTTAGGTTTAGTCATCATCACACTGCCAGCCCCCAACTTCACGCCATTACCTATCTTAATACATTGCAACACGATGCTTCCAACACCGAAGAAGTTCTGATCTTGCATCCTTACAGCACCTGAGATACGGACTGCTGGCATCATCACATTAAAGCTGCCAAGCATCACATCATGCCCCAACTGAACAGCCGAATTGAGCACGTTGAAGTCACCCATAATGACATCACACGAGCTTGTGCAGTTTCGCTGGATGATATTTCCCTTACCCATCTTGAATGTCTCCCAATCCAATACATCCACCGATGGATGCACCAAGTTTGGAAATCTAATATTCGGATTGGTAATCTTCTCGCTCAACAGCTTTAAAATCTTTCCACTGCCAACGGCAATCACCACATCCAATGGTCTCTCCCAACCGTTCACCACTTCAACGCCACCAAGCACCTTACCAAAGTGCGAAATCTCTGTTCCGACCCCCACACCATCGTCAAAGAAGCCAATAACCTCCCATTTATCCTCTTCTTGCTTAGTTTTATTAATAGCTTTGATAAGACAAGCAACCTCCTTTCCGAAACCACCTGCACCAAAGATTGCTATTTGTTTGCTCATTCTAATTATAATGTATAAATGCAAATTATAATCCTTTAATTATTTCCGTTAAAAGCCTCCATAGTGGCAGCTGTTGACGAATTGATATCCTTTCGGCGAAGCACATTGTTGATGGTGATAAAAATCACTTGAATATCTGTCCACAATGTGCAATGATCCACATACCACACATCCAACTCAAATTTCTTTGTCCAACTGATGGCATTGCGACCATGACATTGGGCCCAACCTGAAATACCGGGGCGAACCTCATGACGGCGAGCCTGTACAGGCGAGTACAACGGCAAATACTTTACCAGCAACGGACGAGGACCGATCAATGCCATATCTCCTTTCAGCACATTGATCAACTGGGGCAGTTCATCTATGGAAGTAGAGCGGACAAAACGACCGACCTTAGTCAAACGCTCTGCATCTGGTAGCAGATTACCCGCAGCATCCCGTTCGTCCGTCATTGTTTTAAATTTGATTACTTTGAAAATCTTTCCATTCTTCCCCGGTCGTTCCTGAAAAAAGAAAGCTCCTGCCCCCTTATTAGCAAAATGCAGCCCAAAAGCAATCCCCAACAGTATCGGCCAAATCACAGCCAAGACACAAAAGACGATAATAAAATCAATCAGTCGTTTAAAGAAATGTTTGTACATAATGTTTTACATATTTCACTTTTGACTTAACCCATTGTTTGCGTCCTATATCCTGTCAACATGCTTAATGATCGTATTATAAGTATGTTGAACCGTATAATTATTCAAATAATATTGATATCCTCTTTCTCCCATCGCTTCAATATCCGAAGTCAACATCTTATCTATTGTTGCTGTAAAAAGCTCCACTTGATTGCTAGGACACCAAAATCCATATCCATTTTTCTCAGCGATACTGCCTATATCACAATTGGGGTCTGTGGCGGCAATAATCGGTTTTCGTTCCATCAAATAAGATAATAATCGGCTAGGATAATTAGGTATAGTAAAACGATAATCAAGAAAAATCAGCCCCACGTTACAAGCTCTGGCCAATACATCATAATCTGTTTTCGGTAAACGCTGGAATAGCGAGACTGCACTAGGTTGATACTTTTCCATAAACATCTTCAACTTTGGATATTCCGTACCATCCCCTACTATTACAAAATGACAATCATCCCGATCCTTAACCGCTTTCATACATTCTATCAGGAAAGGAATTCCTTGCGGCTTTCCCATATTACCACCATAAATAAAAATAGGCTTATCAATGGGAAGATTATATTTCTGACGAATATGCTCCGAAACCCCTCTCTCCTGTTTTACAAACTGAGATGGAATTGCATATGAATTAGGAGCAATCTCCACAATAGCAGGGTTCACCTTTGGGTTATGTTTTAATACATACTGTACATTGGCAGGGCTCATACAACCGATATAATCAGAAATGCGATAAAGCTCTTTCTCTTTTTTACGGAAAGATTTATACAGCAATCCTTTCAATCCACCTTTTGTCAACATGCCCAAGTCCACTGCATTTTGAGGGAAAATATCTTTCAACAACAAATAACTTATTGCTTTAGGGTTATGTTTCTTTACGTATTTTATTACCTTCGTGAAGGTTATAGGAGGCGTAGAGTAAAGGATCAAATCGAAATTTATATTTCCAAAGTATCGCTTCAAGGCTGATTGAAACAGACTCTCCATTAGGATCTGACCGATGCCTTTTTCTACCACATTTGTTTTTGTTACATTCAGCGTTTTTACGCCTAGTAGGTATACGCCTTGTAAATGGGTTACTTCCGTTGGTAGCTTCAGGCGACGCTCCCTTGGATAAATAATATACACCTCATGTCCTTTGTCACGGAACTTACGCATCAAATCTGTATAAATTCCTTTCGCCTCAATATTTTGCATATTAGACGACATTGTTAAAAATAGAACGTTCATGAAAACAATTTTATTTCCTTACCCTTTTTTCCTTTCCTAAGACAAACAAAATTTTAATACCCAATTTAATCAACCAATTATTTCCATGTTTATAGGTACTCCCTTTCACTAAAGGCATATCGAAATAAGACTGTAATTCTGATTCTGATATACGCAAAAAATCTGCTACCTGCTTAAACATCTCACAAGACTCTGCATCCGTCACTGAAGGTTGAGATAATCGCTCTAATGCTTGTTCGCGGGTCATTTGTCCCGTTATCACCAATGAGGATAACTGATGATTACGCACATCATAACCAAAACGTTTAGGAAGCCACCATGCCTCTATAAACTTGGTGATTAAACTCTCAAAATGTTTTTGAGGATAAGCAATATAGCCATATTCATCAAAAAGAGTTTTCTTAATCGTTTCATAATCATAAGGGATTAAATTCAAAGGCTTTACAACTTTCACCCCCTTAATATAAGGTAACCAAATTTTTCTACGATAGGTATTCGTAAATCTATAATTTTTCAACGGAGCAGGTGAATGCTTTTGCAACACATCATTTAAGAATACAGTATCCGTTGTTCCTCCTCCATAGACGACACTCCAATAAGCTGGATTAGTATAAGCCTCAGTTGAAATATTTTCACCATTAAGAATATATTTGATTCCATTATCCACTGCATATTGCTCTACCATTTGTACAAAAGCATGATCTTGAGGAATATCCAAACAGGCTAATCCGGAACGGAACATAGCAAGTTGGAAATTACGCATATCCTCTTGATCGATCTTCTCGATCTTTAAATCAACCCCTAATTTATCGCATATCGCATGAATATTTTGAATACCAAGCGGCAAGTCAAAACCGGAATCCACATGGAAAACAAAAGGACGTAATCCCCATTCCTTAACAGCCATGTGAAGAACATACGTAGAATCAAATCCACCGGATAAACCTATTAAGCAGTCATATTTTTTTCCTTTTCCTGCCTTTTTGATTTTTACCAATAAAGCCTCAAGTTCTTTCTCATGGCCTCGACCATGATTCCAATGAGCTGCAACTGTACGTTCATACATATTGCAACGTTCACATTTCCCATTGTCTTCAATAATCATGGACGGATCAGAGTTGGTGTCCATAACGCAATGACTACAAATTTTATATTCACTCATATACATTAAATTATTTTCTTTTTTTTAGAATCGACTCATACAAATCAATATACTCTTGGTATTTAACATCTTTATCAAATAATAAAACTGCTCTTTTCCTACAAGTATCCGAAATTTTAGGTTTTGAGGTAAAACTTTTGATAGTTTCTGTCAAAACATTCATATCTCCTTTTTCGACCACAATACCCGTATATTCATCAACAGCTTCAACACTACCTCCCGTATCATATGTCAAAACTGGTGTACCACAAGCCAACGATTCTAAATTAGTAGTCGGGAATGTATCTGAATAGGTCAAATTCACGAACAAATCGGCCATAGAATAATAATCAACCAACTCCTGAACATTTTGAGTTCTGGTAACTCCAATTATTCCTTTAGAATCAACCTCATTTTTTTGCTTTTGAGATAAACCTACCATTATTATGGCATATGAATCATCCAAAAACTGTCTTAATGTCAAGAAATCCTCATATCCTTTGCGCACTCCAAAAGGAGCAGCACAACCTAACAAGATTTTTTTATCTGATATATTCAATTGTTTCTTTAACAAATTTACAGTTGTATAGAAACTAGGTTTAAACACATTCACATCTATTCCATTTTGGATGGTATGAACTCTCACATTGGGCAACTCTTTAAAGAAAGATTGATTCACTAAATTCTCAATCCAATGACTAACAGGGACTAAGGTTAAATTCCTAATAGACGTAAAACATTCTTTTTTCAATCTATAATTCTCCCGACTCCTATCCCTAAAGGTAGAGATGGAATATCCGCCTCGTATGGGACAATCATAACACATGGACTTCCACTTATCACAACCTATTGAATCAAAATAAGCGCAACGTCCTGTAAAATTCCAACAATCATGCAAGGTCCAAACAACCGGTACGTCAGACTTAACTAAATAATCAAACAAAATCTTATAATTAACATAGTAACCATGAATCGTATGGAGATGCACTATGGTAGGATTTATTTCTTGAATCTTGTTAATAAATCTTTGAGTTGAGATAATAGAAGATAGGCCATGATTATCAAAAATTTTTGTTTCCAAAATATGCCAATATTCTTCTAGTTTTGAACCAATTTGTATACTTTTTAACTTAGACTGATTCACATATCTAGCACTATGTGCGATATAACTCGTCCAACCATTCTGTTTTGCTAATAGACCAATCTGCTCATTAATCCGCCCTGTTGATCCACAGTTACGACAAGCATCGATTTGGAGAAGCACTTTATCAGACATATTAAAATAATTTGTTTGTATGATTTATAATCGGAGCTTTACTACATGGACCATGCTGAATAGGAGACTCCTCACCCGCCATCAAAGCTTTAGCCAATTGGATAAAATTCCTGCTCGCAGTTTCAGCACACCACTCATTTTTCATGGTAAAATAAGCCTCACGTGCTATTCTTTTTCTCTCTGCTGGATTATCAACCAACCACTTTACTCTTTCGTACAAAGTTTTATAACTCTTAGACTGAAAAACCAAACCATTCATACCATCCTTTATCAAAAAAGGAACAGCACCAATGGCGTGGCTGGCAACAACTGCACAAGCAGAACTCATAGCTTCGTTAACCGTAGCTCCCCACCCTTCATTTTGATCTGAAGTAGCTATAAAGATCTCAGATTCTTCCATATAAGTCCTTACACTCTCCGGAGGCATTGAACCTAAAAACTCAACATAATTATCTAACTTTAATCGGGATACCATTTTTTTCATCTCAGATTCAAGGGGACCACGCCCAATAAATCTCAACTTAAAGTTTACCTGAGAATCACGAAGCTTCTGAGCCAAAACTACAGCCATCTCCGGATGCTTCCAATCAATCATCCTACAAGCCCATAATATCGACACTATACTATCGTTAGATTTACGATTGATTATAATATCAATATCCTCAAAACTCTTTACTTCTGTAAAATATCCCCATTTAAAACACTTTTTTGCGGACATCCCCGACAAACCAAAGTCTCTTGCCGCATAAGCACTAGAACACAAAAGATATCCTTTATTTAGAAATAAAGAATGATAAGTATAGATAGGCCATTTCAAATATTTAATAAGCGCCTTATATCGTCTCTCATTATCATGAAACGTAAGCCGACCACTCCTTAAACGCTCTTTCACCAAAGCAACAGGAGCTTCGCCATGAATGACAACATCTGCCTCTCTAATTAAATGTATGACTTTTTGCTTATCATCGGCATAATTAATTGTATATGGGACTTCATACTTATGATAACCAAGAAGTTTTTGTTCCTCAGACATATTTGCTGTTTCAACAAACCAATAATTGCCATCTGTCATCTTATAAAAGGCATCTGCTACAGGCTTCTGATGATGATTGAAGAAATTTGAAAGATATACTATAGTCATCGAAAAATTAAAATAAAAAATCAATTAGAAATTCTTATAGGACCTTTGGAAAAAACATTCGAAGTAATCATGCCATACAAAAACCAAAGAAAATAACATTTAACACCCGGTCCGAAAGGTGCTAATTGCTCAAATACACCATTTATAGTATATGATAAGGCTACCGAAAACAGAATCAAGAAATTAACATCCGAACACAACCACTTATACCATTTTTTTACAAATAGCAGAGGCTGAATTGCTATCAACATGATGGGAATTCCTCCCAAAATACCAAATTCAAGAAGTGATGTCAATATAAGAGATTCTCTCTTACATCTTCCTTGTCCTAAAAAAGGATCTTCCCAATCACTCAAAAAGTTCATCCATTCATCAGTTCGGCCAGAAGACAAATCGTTTAAGTTGCTACTATCTCTACCTCCGAAAATAAAATTCTCAAGCACAAAATCCCACATTTCCGGCTTAACCCCAAAAAAGAAGAACACGGAAAAAAGAATTAGAAACGCATATTTTCTTAAATCAAAATTCAATTTACCACTCATCATGCCTATCATAAGTGCAACGGGCATTCCTAACATAGAAGCTCTACTTTTTAAAGCAAAAATCTCGAATGTAAAGAATAAAAACATAAAAATATAACCCATTTTCAGCAGTTTGTTATCCTCTTTCAACTTCGTAAACAGAATTAAGATCCATGCTGTAAGTAATATCTGGCAAGTTGAATTCTTCGATTCATATAGATACCCTCGTCCCGCTAAGCTAGCTCCCATTAAATACTCTTGATACACAACCACACCCAACACAAACGTTGAAACGATATAGGATGTATAAATCCAATCCAAATCTTTTTGTGACAAATTTCTTCCTAAACAAGTAGATACCAAAAGAATAAACATAGCCATAATGATGGGTATTGTAAGACCACTTCTTTGGTACAAGGGATCCATAATAAGCCAAGGTCCGAATATAATCAGAAAAAAGACAAATAAACTAATCGTAACCTTAGTTCCCCGCATATTGGGGTATTTTCCAGAAACCAAGCAATAAAACACTAACAATAACCATCCCGGTATAGCTAATAATTGAGTAATACCTCCATCTACGAAATAAGGCAACTGCGATAGATTAGTAAACGCAACTAAAGCAATCAATAAAAATGATAAAAATCGATTATGCCTAATACGCTCTGGAAAAATCATTTCTTATACTTTTCAAAATATGCACATTTAATGTCATCACTTTTCCAATACACCTCTGTTGCATGGTGATATCGCTTTTCTACAGGAGGTAATTGCATATAATCCCCTTTATAAAGACAATGCAAATAGGTATCAAAATCCTTGGGACCTTTAAATCGACATCCTTCAAATTCTAACCATTGGAATCCATCAAAACATCCCTTTGGTGCCAATTTATGGTATTCCCCATTAGTCAATGTCGTCACGAATTGACAAGCAGATAAGGAATTACGTTTCGCATAACGATGCATAATCCAACTTTGAACTTTTACCGCCCAAATTGAATCCTTAACCGTATACTGACCGAAAAAGGCTATTAATCTTTTCAAAATGTTATGTTCTGGCCGCTTCCAAGCATAAATGGAATATTTATTAAACCAATGAATTAACCCCAAAACATTAGTTGTATTACATAACAATTTCGATTTCCAACTTTTATCTTTGATACCATACTTGGGAAATACATCCATATATACGCCTACTTCCATCGGATTCTTATCGGGAAACTCAACTAAGATTGTTCGATCATCGGATATTTTAAGAAACGGATAAATAGTATCCTCAGGATATTCCACCTGTAAATGTTCTGATATATATCCACTTTGTTTTTTCGTCAACGCTATGAATCGATCATAGTCTACCTGCGGCATATTTATATCAATATCATCATCCCAAGGTATAAACCCCTTATGACGAACCGCTCCTATTAATGTACCCGCATCCAAATAGTACATCAATCCATGTTGATCACAAAAATTCGCAAACTCCTTCAGGATATTGAGCATAACAAACTTTTGCTCATCCAAAGTCATTGAAACTCGTTCAACTATCATCTTATTAATATTTTCTTAGTAAAAAATTATTTGTACGATAAAGCAACTCTCCCATCACTAATGCAGATACGAAATAAATGGCTAACGAAAATTCCTTGATTAAAACCAGATTTGACAACATTATTCCCAAGGAGACATGAGTCAAATATATCTGTAAACTCCTCTTTCCCAAATATTGTAGAATAGTCTTCAATGTATTTCCTAAATAAATTAATAACAATAGTAACACTTGAATAAAGACTATTGTCATGAAGAAAAAAAACCATCGAGAACTCCCTACAAAATGAGTATACATACAGACAGGCGCCAATAGAACAGAAAAGATGATTCCTAAATAATACTCTTTATAACTGTTTTTTACGCTCAAATATCCCCAATAGATACCTAAAACGAAACAAGGTATTCGTTGTAAGAAGATTTCTATTTTACTATAATATATAGGATTGAAATAATTCAAAGCACAAGTAACCGCTACTACAATTAAAGTTGATACTATTATCATATTTCTAAACCCTATTTTTTTACCCATTTGATAAAACAAGGGGAATAACAGATAACAGATTACAATGGCTGGTATAAACCAGAAATCCCTGATTCCATTCACTAAAAAATTCAACTGACAAAGATTGTACAAACTAAAATCCCCTTTCAGAATATAATAGAGTATCGCAACAATAAGGTATGAAGGCAGTATTCGCTTCATTCGCTTCACGATCCACCCCCCCAATTAATTTTAACCAACTCATTATCAATAAATTGAACTGAATAAAACAATCCAAATCCTGAAAGAATAAAAAAGATATCAACACCAATTCCTCCACCAAAACTCACAAACAGATACCACAATGCTCTTAAAAAGAAATTATCTGGAGCAGAAATATTTGAATGAAAAAGAACAATCCAAATAATGGCAATTCCCATCAACTCGGACCTATACTTAGACAAAGATGATAAATTGTCTATTTTTTGCTGTATCATGAAATTATACTACTTTTTTAAACCGATCAACACCGGAAAGTTCTTCCTCAAAAATTGGTGCAATGGCAAGGTTATTAATAAAGCTGACACCATTTGCACCCCAATAAAAGGGATAGTGGATAAATTTAAATTCAAACAGATTGGATATACAATCAACCAAAGAGGACGATGCATACCTAATAGGGTAAGCGAAGACTTTCCGCAATTCTCAAAAAAATGCACCAACGTATTCATATGCTCTGCCAGATACAAACTAATTTGGTAGAGAGCATAGATAATTGGCATAGATAATAACACTAAGTAAATCGGGTAAATATTATCTTTAGTTTCTACCTTAGGTATGAAGATGATTATAAAAGCAGTATAACTCAAAAAGATAGAAACTACAGCGCTCCAATGAATCCTCTTCGTGTACAAACCAGAAAAGTAGAAAGATCGTCCTAAATGATAAAATAGCGACATACTAATTGCAGTATCAACAAACATAGTCATATCTAATTGATTACCAATTAAATACCCCCCCAAAATAATAATATTTTTTAACCTTTCTGAATACACATATCTATTAACAATCTCATAGATTAATCGAATCTCAAACAAACAGATCAAAAACCAAATTGTCGAATACAAATGGCTATTCTCATTCTGCACATTGAGATTTTCGCCTAATAACGTTATTGCTTTATCTATACCTCCAGCCTTAACATCCAGCATAAAATAAGTGGAATTCAAGACCAACACAAAAAACAGATAGGGTATCAATAAAGAACGTACGTTATCTTTCAAAAAGCCCCCCCAACCTTTCTGCCGATAAAAACAACCCGAACAGAAGAAAAACAGGGGCATATGGAAACCATAAATAAAAGTCTTCGGTATCCCTACAACGTCAGTATGTCCCAATAAAACCAACAAAATACCTATTCCCTTCAATATATCAAATTGTACCAATCGTTGTCTCATACCTTCATACTATTAATCAGATTCACATACATCGCCTTAAGATCATATTTGGGAGTCCAACCCAATGATCTCAACTTTTCCGTACTCAGATGGAGTTTTGTAACCGGAGCATATCCCATTTCCGGATGAAACTCCAACCTTACTTCTATCTGAGGATTAAAATGATCTCGCAAAAACTCTGCCATCTCTTTAATACTGATATAAGTATCTTCATTGGCTACATTGTAAGCTTCGCCTTTTTCTCCTTTTAATAAGATGTAGAGAATTGCAGATATACAATCAGTAGTATAACAATAAGGTTTGGCACTTTCACCAGAAGTATGAAGAATAATATCTTGGTTGTCAATAATACTTCGGGCGAATTGAGCGAACACCCGATTATCCGTAGTAGCTATTCCCGCTCCAAAAGTCTGGGTCAAACGAGCCACCTTTACCTTTACTCCATATTCATGGGCATAAGCAAAGCAAAGATACTCCGCGACCTGTTTTCCCAATGGATAAGAACTACGAAGAGAGGCCATATCTATATATCCCATCATATCCTCTGTAATTATACGATCATCAAACATCTGACCATAGTACTCCAAAGAGGAGACATAGACCATCCCAAACGCATCTGTAGCGTGAGCATGTTTTAACAAGAGGCAAGTGGATTCAAAAGCCAATTCATAAGTTTCTACAGGATGCGCCACCATATAGGATCCTGCTGTTGGACTCGCACAATGCACGATATACTGGAAAACATTATCAGGCTTTAACTCTAATAAATAGGTTAGCAAGTCACACTCAATAAATTCTATCTTATCGGCATCAGCCGCATACATGGTTCTCGCTTTTTCCAAATTACGCACTGGACAGGTGATAGAAATCTCTCTACGCAAAGCCAACAAAGCGCGTACCAAAGAGGAACCTATTAAACCTGTAGCACCCGTTATCAAGAAGTGAGTGCCCTCTAAATCTTTCGCTAATTCAAAGGAAGATGCAAACTTTTCAAAATCCTCAATCTGTATCTTATTCATATCAATATATACCAAATATTTGCTGATTCTCATGTACCTCTACCATAGCACGAAGCACAAAATAGTCAGTTGGAGTAGTAATCTTGATATTCTCCATTGGTCCCTCCACGATACCTAACCTATAGCCGTAATAACTCATCATCGAACAGGAATCAATGAAATCGGACAATCCTTCCTTTTGACACCTACGATGAGCTTCAATAATATCTTTTAAATAAAAACTTTGAGGAGCACGAGCTAAGACACAGTCAGATCGTCTTGGAATCTCAAAATTACCATCTGCTTGCTTAACAACAAATGTTTCTGTGGCAGGTACAACCGTAATACAACTACCACACTCCTCAACTTTGCGAATATTGTCAGTGATGGTTGTTTCCGTAATCAGCGGACGAACCCCATCATGGATTAACACAATGGTATCTTTATCACATTTTTCGCTTGCATAATCCTCAGCCACACACAATCCATTAAAAATAGACTGCTGCCCTGAATCACCTCCTGAAACAATCCGAACAACCTTATTGATCTCGAACTTCTTCAGCATTTTTATCAGATAAGGTATCCACTCTTCCAAGCAAACAACCACAATGCCATCAATCTCCGGATGATTGTCAAACAATTCGATCGTGTAAATAATAATGGGCTTGCCATTTAGATCTAGAAATTGTTTAGGACGAGATTTGGTATTCATCCTAGTGCCTGAGCCTCCGGCAAATATTACAGCGATATTCATATACTTATTTTTTCACATGCAAAATTTTCAAGATCACCGCTCTTTGAGCTGAATTCAAAACTAAATAGAAATTGACAGCAACAACCAGTAAACAAGTCAAAGCCATCGAAAGGATCAAAGTAAACCAACCGTTTATAGCAAAAATAGATTTCACGATGAAACCGATCGCACAAGGTATCAACACGGGTAGACTTCCTTTAAACAGCAGAATTCTAAACAAATTACCGCTTGCGTTAATACACTTAGCCGCATAAGGAGCCACAAACAAAAAAACTCTTGCTATAGAGATCAAGGAACTTGCGCATACAATGGAATAAATCCCTAAATCAGTATTTTTCAATAAAATAACTACTACAAAAATATTGAGCAAACCAGAAGCAACTACCATCAAGGAATTGAGTCTGAGCTTATTTACTACCCCAAATATATTTACATAACATTGTGACAGCCCCAAAAACAACATTCCAAACAAGGAAACAGAAGACAAAATCGTTAATTGCAGAGAATCTTGAGAGGGAAGCCAGCATTTAAAAAAGTCAATACCGTAAATCCAAAACAGGCCTATTGGTATATTCGACAAAAAGGAAATAATAGTAATATTGTTCTTGATTTCCTCAATCATCTCCTCCTTTTTTCTTTCCACATATAAATAAGTCAATCGAGGTCCATAAGTAGTAGCTACAGTTCCTGTAATTTGGTTTATCATGTTAGGAATGACCTTGGATAGGGCTAAAATACCAGAAGCGACCGGATTAATAAACACATTCGCAACCAAAATATCCAACCCTTCCAACAGTAAATTGCCACATTGTGACACTGTGTTCCAAATCCCAGAAAACACCAACTCCTTCACTTTAGATATCTGGAAATAGGAAACTTTCCACCTCAATTCTGGCATCAACTTCCGATAGCATATGTAATCTATCGTAATACCAACAACAGTCATCGAAGAGGCCGCTATCGCAACATAATAACTATGAGCCGTAAATAGAGCGAACGAAAAATAGATTACAACTGCCCTGACTATCGCAGAAAAAGCACCATTAAGTGAACGTAAATAAAGATTGTTTGTACAATAAGTAGCTGTCCTCCATTGAGGGATACATAAGTGAACAAGATAATTTAAAAATACAATCAAAAACAGAAGCTTTGTATCCCATAAAAATTCAATCGGCACATTAATAAAATCATCAATGTATAAAACGAATATCATAGCTGGTACTATAAAAACACCTGCCAAAATCCAATCACCTAATAAAACAGAACTATAATATTCATTCGCAGATTTTAAATCTCCATTTCTGTGACTAACTAATATAAAACGCCCCGCCATAGAATTCAAAGCAATCGTAACTAATGCCATGTACGATACAAAATTGTTCGCCAAAGTGATATAGCCATTCGCCTCAACACCCAATGAAGCGACAATATATGGAGAAAGTACTAGATTAATAACAATATTGATTGCAACTAACAGGATGCTTCCCAATACGTTGAGCGCACTTTGCTCGTTTAATGTCAATTTCTTCATTACCCTTTCTTGCTGGCAATAACAGAGAACAACGCTAATAAGGTCGGGCACTTCAAACGATAAGCCCACATAATTACAAAAAACATTTTCGATTTATCCCGGCATCCATATTTATCAAGCCTCGTTCGTGTTAACTCATCAGAGAGAAGAACCTTAGCGGATTTGATTTTCGTTTGAATATCTTTTACCCGTATGATATTTCTAAAAACATACAATCTGATAAAATCCATATAAGCCTCTTCCCATTTTTCCTCCAATGCCGGATATTTATCCTGAACCACTTGGTGCTGCACATTATACACCCGTTTTATATCATCCAACAAAGAAGTTTTATACATACTATGATTAGAACCTTCTCTCATCATCCAATTATAATAAGCATCAGAGGTATAATAGATAGATTGCGCGCTAAGAATAGCGGCAGGCATAATATAGCGATCCTCAAATGTCTTACTCAAACAGGCGGTATATTTTAAGTTATCAATGATGATATTCCTTCTAAATAATTTAGGCATTCGAGACATAGAAATACCATATGTATAAAAAGAGGGGAATATGTGCTCTTTAATTGTTTTATTCAACATTTCTCCTTCATACTTTCCTTCAGCAATAGGATGAGAACCTTTTATCTTTCCATCGATCAAATAATTACTGATTACAACATCTACATCATAATCAGAAGCATACCCATACAACTTCTCATACATATCTAAAGAAGCAGAGTCATCACTATCAATAAAACCTATATAATCTCCTTGCGAAGCCCTCACTCCTGTAGTCCAGGCAGACATAAGCCCTCCATTTTCCTTATGTATAACTTTAATTAATGATGGATAATACATAGCATAACTATCAACAAAATCACCACTTCCATCAGTGGAACCATCATCCACAACTATAATCTCAATATCCTGTAATGTTTGGTTTATCAATGAATCCAAACATTTTCGCAAATATTCTTTCACATTATATACTGGTACTATAATACTTACTTTCATAGATATTTATCTTTCAACAATAAAAGTTCCTCTCTAATACAAAAACTTAGTCACATTCTTAAAGTAACCAATAAAAAGCATTCCTATGATATCATCTCTTCATCAGTTATAAAACCCCTTATACCACTCCGCAAACTTTCTCAACCCCTCTCTCAATGAAGTATGAGGCTTAAAACCTAAATCCTCCTCCAAAGCAGTTGTATCAGCATAGGTTACGGGAACATCTCCGGCTTGCATGGAAACGAGTTCCTTATGGCTCTCAAAATCATAATCTAGTAGTAAGACTCCGGCACGGATCAGTTCTTCCTGAAGTATCTGTATGAAATCGAGCAGATTCTCCGGATTGCTGTTTCCGATATTGTAGATCTTATAGGGAGGAATAGGCAAACCGTCTTCCCCTTTCTGCTTTTCTGGAGCATGTTGCATAACGCGTACTATACCTTCAACAATGTCATCAATATATGTAAAATCTCGTTTGCAATTCCCATAATTAAAGATCTGAATCGTCTCACCTCGCAATAACTTGTTGGTAAAATCGAAGTAAGCCATATCGGGACGGCCACATGGACCATACACCGTAAAGAAACGCAGACCAGTAGAGGGTATATCATACAGTTTACTATAGGCATGTGCCATCAGTTCATTGCTCTTCTTCGTAGCAGCATAGAGCGATACCGGATTGTCTACTTGATCATCAGTGCTATAAGGTACTTTTTTATTCGTTCCATACACACTGCTAGAAGAGGCATAGACCAAATGCTCCACTTCATGATGACGACAGGCTTCCAATATATTATAAAAACCGATCAAGTTACTTTCTATATACGCATCAGGATTGGTGATGCTATAACGTACACCAGCTTGGGCTGCCAAATTCACAACGATTTGCGGATGGTAGGTCTCGAAAACCGTTTCAATCGCTACTTTATTGGCAATGGATTCTTTGATAAAAACGAATGAATTACCATAGTTTTTTAACTCTTCAAGCCTTTCCTGTTTTAAACGTACATCGTAGTAATCGGTGATATTGTCCATTCCTATTACCTGGACATCCCTAAAATCACTCAATAAACGTTTGGCCAGATTTGCACCAACAAAACCGGCAACACCTGTTACCAAAATCGTTTTACCCTCTAAGGCTACATTATATTGCAACATATATCAATCTCTTTGGAAAATATCGCGTGTATATATTTTTTCTTTCACATCATCCAAACAACTGTCATAACGATTGGCAATGATGGCTGCACTCATTTGCTTAAACTTATCAAGATCATTCACAACCGTACTACCGAAAAATGAAGTGCAGTCAGCTAATGTAGGTTCATAAATAATAACGGTTGCCCCTTTTGCCTTGATACGTTTCATTACTCCTTGGATGGAGCTTTGACGGAAATTATCGCTATTTGATTTCATTGTCAGGCGATATACACCAACCACTACATTTTGTTCTTTTTGGACATCCCATTGGCTGGAAGCTGTATAATACCCAGCCTTATGCAATACTTGGTCGGCAATGAAATCCTTTCGTGTCCGGTTACTCTCGACAATCGCGCTCATCATATTTTGAGGGATGTCTTGGTAATTGGCTAACAGCTGCTTAGTATCTTTCGGCAAGCAGTATCCACCATACCCAAAACTAGGATTGTTGTAATGCATACCAATACGGGGATCTAAGCCTACACCCTGAATGATGGCTTGTGAGTCCAAACCTTTCACCTCTGCATACGTATCCAATTCATTGAAATAGCTCACACGCAAGGCTAGGTAAGTGTTAGCAAAAAGTTTTACCGCTTCGGCTTCTTTCATTCCCATATAAAGCGTGGGGATGTCCTCTTTGATAGCTCCTTCTTGCAAAAGAGAAGCGAATGTATGGGCTGCCTTTTCCAGTGCAGGGATATCGGCAATAGCTTTGATCGCTTCATTTTCTTCTCCAAATTGTTCATTGCTAATTATTTTTGGATAGCCTACAATGATACGACTTGGATAAAGATTATCATAGAGTGCTTTACTTTCACGAAGAAACTCCGGAGAGAACAGCAGATTGAACTTCTTTATGCCTTTACGTGCATACTTAACATACAAACTACGGCAATAACCAACCGGAATAGTAGACTTTATAATCATTACCGCATTCGGATTAACGCTCAAAACAAGATCAATTACATCCTCTATATGATGCGTATCAAAATAGTTTTTTATCGGATCGTAGTTGGTTGGAGCTGCGATTACGACAAAGTCTGCATCACGATAGGCTTTAGCTCCATTGAGTGTAGCTGTTAAATTCAACGGCTTTTCTGCCAAATATTTCTCGATGTATTCATCTTGAATAGGAGATTGTTTACGATTCAGCATCTCCACTTTCTCAGGAATGACATCGACAGCCACCACTTGATGATGCTGTGCCAAAAGAGTCGCTATACTAAGACCGACATAACCTGTTCCTGCTACTGCAATTTTCATTATAAAATAGATTTAATTTATTATTCCTTTCCAAACCACCATATTATGATCACTATAAGGTGTCTCCGGCGAATAGCATTCATAACCTTTCAACGCCCCCGAATAAAAAACATAATCAATCCGCCAGAGCTTGTATAACTGCCGGAACGTATATTGATAACCACTTCCACAATCACGGAAACCGTCAACCAAACCCTCGCGCGTTCGATGATATGTATAAGAAGCCGGTGTATCATTAAAGTCCCCACAAACCAGCACCGGATAAGGTGAGCGTTCTATCTCAGCATGGATCGTATCGGCTTGTTCTGCTCGCTTCTGATAGTTACTTTTCATTTTCAATACCAAATCCTTGACTGCTTTTGCACGGACTTTTAAACTCTTGCCGGGAGCAGTTATGATACCGCGATAAGCATTGACACTTGTTGTCTCGAAATGGTTATTGATCACGCGGATGTATTGGTTGTTTATTCTTACATCGGCGATTAACGACATATTACTGGAATTCTTATAATACAGAGCTTTTACCGAATGGATCGGATAACGGCTGTAGATCGTAGTCGGTAAATGGTCCGTACGGCGGCTGATATATTTATACAGTACATAATCGAAAGCGTACCGGATACTGTCCCGATGATAATATCCGTCACCGGGAGCTTCCTGGAAGCAGACGATATCGGGTTGTAGCTTCTTGATATAAGCGGCAGCTTCGTTCATGGTGTACTTTCTGTCCCAATAGAAATGGCTGGCGTTGTAGGTGACTACGGTCAGCGGGGTTCCTTCTTGTTCGGATGCAGCCGGTTCATTCCAATATGGGAGTTGATAAACGGCTAACAGATAATCTGTATGAAGCAGGATCGCTAACAAGGGAACTATAGTTTTCCATTTCGTCTTCGTGAATAATTGTATCGCCACTAACAACAGATTCCCTGCCAATATCGGCCAAACCAGTAATGTCAGGAAGGATAGCCAGATGCAAATTCCATCGGCGTAATAGCCTCCAGCCAAACAGAGGACGGATAATACCACAAAAAACAGGAGTAGGGTATTATTCAACCTTGTCCAGCACTTCATATACTGAATTCTTGCTCTTGAACTCCGGCACGATTCCTTTCATCATCCGGACGGTACCCATTTTATCTACTCTGATGGCAAGGTCGATCAGAGGGTTCATGACCGTACAGATGTCTTCGTAATCGTATTCCCGGACTTGGGCACGGTAGATCTTTTCGTTTTCCGTAGGTAATGTATTTTCTTTCGTTGCTAAAAGTTCTTCGTACAACTTTTCACCCGGACGAAGACCGGTATATTTGATCTCGATATCCTGCTCGGGGACAAGGCCTGCCAGTTCGATCATGCGGCGTGCCAGATCGGCGATCTTTACAGGAGTTCCCATATCGAAGACGAAGATTTCGTTTCCTTTACCCATAAAGGCGGCTTCCAAAACCAGACGGCAGGCTTCGGGGATCGTCATGAAGTAACGGATGATGTCGGGATGGGTAACGGTCAGAGGACCGCCCTTCGCCAACTGCTCGCGGAAACGGGGAATGACGGAACCGTTACTGCCTAACACATTGCCGAAACGGGTAGTGATAAAACGGGTTTTACCGGAATACCGACCTTTGCTGATAGCAATGCTCAGGCTTTGTACATACATCTCCGCCAAACGCTTGGACGCTCCCATGACATTGGTCGGATTGACGGCTTTATCGGTCGAGACCATAATGAATTTGTCTACTTCATATTTGACTGCCATATCGGCCACGTTACGCGTACCGTAGACATTCGTATGGACAGCTTCGCACGGGTTCTCTTCCATCAGTGGCACATGCTTGTAGGCGGCGGCATGGAACACGATCTGGGGATGGAAACGCTGGTAGATGCTTTCCACACGGTGGATCATACGGATATCTCCCATGACAGGGGTAAATTCGACATCGGGGAACTTTTCTTCCAGTTCCAGCCGGATGTTGTGCATCGGGGTTTCGGCACTGTCGAACAGGACCAGTTGCTTCAGGCCGAAGTGACAGAGCTGGCGGCAGAGCTCGCTACCAATGGAACCGGCGGCTCCAGTAACCAAAACAACTTTGCCTCTCAGGGAGTTGGCGATCTCCTCCATGTTGATACGGATCTCTTCGCGTCCCAACAGGTCTTCGATACGGACTTCGGGAAGGGTACGCAGCTGTATTTTACCTCCCTGAAGTTCGTCGATGGAGGGTAACAGCAGCATACGGATCTTCTTTTTCTCGCAGAAACGGACCAGGCGTTCGCTTTCCTCTTTTACGACCTTGTAATCGGTGAAGAGAATGGCCTTGATGTTATAGCGGTTCACCAAACGGTTGAATTCTGCCTGATCGGAAACAAAATAGACTTTATAGATTCCTATACGCATAGAGATTCTCGGTCCGAACCGGAGAATACCTTCGACCTGATAAGAGGAGTTTTCGCGTAAAAACGAATCGTTCAGGAGTGCCGGAGAAGAATTCTCATGCCCGAAAATAAGGAGTTTGTCTTTACTGCGGGAAGTCATGCTGCTCACCATAAAGGTATAGGCCGTGATCAGGAAAACACGGAAAATCGTCAGGATAAAGAAGGTAAGGAAGAAATCGATCACACTTCCCAACAGGAAGCTACGGAAGGAAAAAGCATCAGTCGCCAGGAAAAGGATAGGCAGGATGATCGCAACTTTCAGGGAAGAGGCCATAGCGATACGACCAGTCTCGGTAAAAGCAGAGTGACGGATAATCCCTTTATAGGTCTGGACAATAAAGAAACTGATAATGCTACAAAACGACGAGACTAAAAAAACTTTGAATATAACCAAGTTGGAATAATCATGGTCTAAAATGTAGCTGATTAAGGCCAGGGAGGTGATGGTCGAAAACACGGAAAGAAACAGATCAATCAGGAGAATCACCCAACGATTGATATATTTTTCTCGTGTTAGCCTTAATAATAAACAGTTGATTTTCATATGATTAAAGAATTAATTACCCCACACAAAAGTTCGTCAGTCCCAATATAGGCAACGTAATCGAATAATCTTGGTTACAAAATCTCAAAATAAAATACCATTAATTCGTATTAGAAACGGCGACTATTTTGTACTTTAAAGTACAAAATAAGAGGTATTTAAATACCTCTTCAGGTGATAAATAATATTTTATTTTGACAGTGCAAATATATTTAATTTCTTTGATATTCAAACTTTTTCGAATTTTAATAGCTTAATTATCAATTATATCCGATTTTTACAAAAATGTATGATAATCATATATTAATTTTATTATTTACTTTAATTCACAAGAATATTTTTTACTATTATAAATAGATATTTTTTTGATTATACCAATAAAATAATACATGATTATCAATTATTATTGAAAAAATTTTACCCTAATCGTAAATTAGACTATTTCTAAATAGTGTAATTTCATCCGCTCTTTTTCGGCCGTATAACAATGAAAGATAATCAATCTTGATTTTTCCTTTGTTAACCAATTATCATAAAATATTGGTTTACAAATATTTATCATACAACCTATTTCACACGAAAGCTCGTCAGTCCCAGAAGCTGGAAAAACGTAACAATCTGATTATATGAAGATTAAGCGTGTTCTAAATGACTAAAAAAAACGTACGTTTTTTTTAGTCATTTAATTTATGAAATATTGTTAATGGCTGACTATCAGGGAGTATCAGGTCTATTCCTTGATGTATTTGACTGACAGGAGAATAAAAAACAAATAAGAATATTTGAGATTCAAAGATTTTAAGTATATTTGCTCCCTCTAAATGACTAAAAAAAACGTACGTTTTTTTTAGTCATTTTATATTTACGGAGTTTAGCAGAGATTGATAGTTTTAATCTCTTTTTCAGAAAAATGGAGATAGGAAGAGTTCAATAAAAAAGGGTATATCAAATGAATGACATACCCTTTTATGATCTAAATAAAGACGGCTTATTCTATCGTGCTAATCGTAGAAATCATACCGAACTTTTCGTTGTCGTTCAGGTTCCAGATTACTTCACCTTTATCGTTTATTTCGAATACCTGGGGACTGTTGGCCTCTACGGCATTCTTGTCATGTCCCTGCCAGTTGCAAACGTACAGGCCACCATCTTTTGCAGGAAGCAAGCCGGCCACGAAGAACAGGCGGACACCTTTGATATCGTTCTCACCGTAACGACGGGCTACTTCGCCATTATCGAGGTTCACCTCCATCAAGGAATGACCGTCACCACAGGCAACCCAATGGTTGCCGTTCGCCAACGCCAATGTCGTGAAGGGAGTCCCTTCGAGACGGGTGATCTTCACTACTTCGCCTTGCGGAGAGATCTCGCGCACGTCGGAAGTAGCAAAGAGGGGCATCAGGTAGTTACCGCGTGCATTCTTGTTCAGTTGTCGGAACTGGGCATGCGGATTTTCGATACCTGTCTCATACTCGGTACGCGACAGGATATCTCCCTTCGGACTCACCTCCATAATGACAGCCGGATGACCGACCCAACCCAAGAGGTAGTTGCCGTCAGGCAACACGCGGGCAGTCTGCATCTCGCAGGTATCGGGAGCGGCAATATTCCAAATCTCCTGATGGTTACGGTCGATCAGCTTCGCACCTCTAGCATAAGCAAAAAGGATATTCCCGTCGGGAGTGGCTACAGCCGAGTTGCACTCCCAACCTTTTTCAAGGGGATGCTCCCACTCTACCTGCTTGGTGTTCTTATCGATGATCACGATCTTGTTCCAGCCGGAACCGCCCAACAGCAATTTTTCTGTCTTCCTCTCGCAGGAGGTGGCGGTTACCAGCAATAATGCGGAACAGAGATAAGTAAATAATTTATGCATACCGTCACTTTGATAAATCTTGGAACATTTCGAAACCTTGTTCCGGTGTCAAGCCTTCGTGTACGACAGCATGTACGGCCTGGATCATGGCGGCAGGGTTTTCGCTTTGGAAAACGTTACGTCCCATATCGACACCGGCAGCACCGTCGTTAACGGCGTTGTAGCAGAGTTCGAGCGCTTCCTTTTCAGGCAGTTTCTTACCTCCGGCGATCACAACGGGGACCGGACAAGCGGCAGCTACCTTTTCGAAACCGTCGCAGTAGTAAGTCTTCACGATAGAAGCACCGTTCTCGGCACATACGCGTGATGCGAGTGCGAAGTAGCGGGAGTCACGTGCCATCTGTTTGCCGACAGCCGTCACACCCATGACGGGGATGCCGTAGCGGTTACCCATATCGACAGCTTCCACCAGGTTGGCTGCCGTGATAGCTTCCTGTTCGCCATCGCCGGCAGAGAACATGATAGCCATAGCCGAAGCATTGTAACGGATCGCATCTTCGATATCGATCAAGACGTTACGGTTCAATTCCGTCAGAATCGTCGAACCGGCATCCGAACGGAGGCAGACAGGCTTGTTGATGTTGGCGGGAATAGAAGTCTGCAAGATACCGCGCGTACACATGATACAGTCGGCATATTGTACGAGGGGAACGATATTCAGGTCGATACGTTCCAAACCTGAAGTCGGGCCCATGATAAACCCGTGGTCGAATGCCAGCATGACGGCACGGCCTGTTTTCGGGTTGAAGATACGAGAGAGGCGGTCTTTCATACCCCAAGAGTAGTTAGACGCACCTTTTACATGAAAATTGTCAAATTGGGAAGTCTGTCCGAAGCCGAAGTTATTCGCTTCTCTGAACCCATCCATATCTGCCATAGCTTTTTGATTTATGATTTATGATTTATAATTTATGATTTGGGGACTTATGATTTATGATTTATGATTTATTATCGACGCATAAATCATAAATCATAAATCATAAATCTTTACAGTGCTTGTGCGAACGATTCGAACATGCAGCTCCAAGAAGTGGCACCACTGTCGGCATAGCCGATGGAGCGTTCGCCGTAGTTACGCGCACGACCGAAGTTGGCTTTCATTTCTACGGTCGAAGCAGCACCGGCAAGGGCGGCTTTCGCTCCGGCTTCGAGGATTTCCTTGATGTCGTCCGAAGGACATGCCTGGATCGCTTCCACAGCCGGGATCAAGGCATCCATCATGGTCTTGTCGCCTTTTTGGGCTTTTGTCTGTTTCTGCACATTGGCGAGGCCGCCGGCAAACATCGCTTTCACTCCGGCGGCATCCAGCTCCGTTCCGGAAGCATGGTCGCTCATACCTAAGAAGAAAGCACCCAGCAGCGTACTGGTGGAACCGCTCACCTGCAACATGACGTCGAAGCCCATGTCGTTCAGCATAGCCTTGAACTCCGTTCCTTTCTGAGCCGTAGCCACGATGGCGGACATAGCTGTCACGATAGCCTGTCCGTGATCGCCGTCACCGATAACGGCATCCAGTTTAGAAAATTCGTCTTCGCGTTCTTTGATGTTCTTCAAGGCGTTGTCGAGCATCGCCTTGAAGTTTTCGATAGTCAGTTGTTTCATATCTCGTTTATTTACCGATTGTTGTCCAGTAAGGTGCATCAGCACGTTTGTTCTTCAGATAGTCGATATGATCTTCGTCGAGGATGGCCATGATCATCTGGAAACCGGCCTGTTCCTGTACGGTCAGGATTTCCTGGATGCGGCTTACGACAACCTGGAGGCCACGGGCTTCCAGTTCCTTGTAGGCTTTACGGAAGATGATATTCAGCTCCATATGGGTAGTCGCTCCTACGCCGTTGATGATAAGCATCATCTTGTCGCCAGTTTTCGGTTTGAGCTGCTGGCAAAGCAGGTCTACCATTTCGGCAGCCGTATCGTCGGCAGACACAAGCGGTTTCTGTCCGCCACCGCCTTCACCGTGCTGTCCCATACCGATCTCCATGATGCCCTGGGGCAGGTCGGTGATCGTACCACCGTTCTGCGGATGCGTACAAGAGCGCATGGCAACGGCCAAAGTAGCGACATTATTGTTATAGCGTTCAGCGATTTCGACCAGTTCGTCAAGTGTCTTGCCTTCTTCGGCTGCGGCACCCAAGATCTTATACAAAGGCACGCAACCGGCCAGTCCACGACGATCGTTGATGTCGGCATCGATACCGGCACTGATATCATCGTGAGTCAGCACTTGTTTCACCTTGATGCCTACGCGTTCCGCCAACTGGCAAGCCATGTTCGCACTCATCACGTCGCCGGAATGGTTCAGAACAACCAGCAGGATACCGGCTTCACGCTTCATCAGCTGCAAAGCCTGGAACAGACGCTGTGCACCGGGAGCGGCAAACACATCGCCTACGACGGAGCAGTCCAGCATACCTTCGCCTACGAATCCGCTCAATGCTGGTTCATGGCCGGAACCGCCCAACGTCACGATCGCCACTTTGTCTTCACTCTTCGGGTTGGCACGTACGACGATATTTTCTCCCCCTAACTTAACCTGGTCCGGGTATGCCAATACATAACCTTCCAATAATTCGGGTGTTATCTGTTCGGGATCATTTATGAATTTTGTCTTCATGTCTGACATGGTATTTTCCTCCTTTATTTAAGTTATTAATGTTGTTATTTGATTTCCATGATTTCGATAGCAATACCTTCTTCTTCAATGAAAGCGATCGTCAGGTGTTCGTCGCATACAGCCGGACCGAAGATCACCTTCTTGCCTTTCAGTTCTTCTTCCAGCGAAGGAACCGTATAGGCGATGTGTCCCTGTTTCTGTACCAGTTCGGGCAGGCAGCTGCCTTCTTCAAACTTCAGGAATTCGATGCGGTTCGGACTTTTGCTATAGTCTGTCAACCATACACTCAGGCCTTCGTTAAACATAGCCCCTTCTACTTGTTCTGTCGTTACGATACCGACGTGATTAAATGTTCTCATGACTAATTAATTTTAAGTGTTCGTACTATTTTTATTCGTTATCTGTTTTCTCTACTTCAAAGCATATATGTTTCGCATTCAAAACACCGGTGCTTCGTTTTCAAAACATATATGTTTCACCTCTTCGTCTTCCCTCTCCTGTATGAAAGGACAGCCAGGACAACGACTCCCCCCAAGGCGATATAAAGATAGGTGAATATTCCATGCACATTATCATTTTGACCGTATGAATGCATTCCACTCAGGAAATAATTGACACCGAAGAAAGTCATCAGCACGGAGGCGAACGCGATCACGGATGCCAGGTTGAACAGCCAGAGGCTATTCCAGCGTTTCACCAAGTGGAGATGAGTCACTACGGCATAGACGACCATCGTGATCAACGCCCACGTCTCCTTCGGGTCCCAGCCCCAATAACGGCCCCAGGACTCATTCGCCCAGACAGCACCGAGGAAAGTACCGACGGTCATCAGGGCAAGCCCCACCCACAACGCCATCTCGTTCACAATGCTCAGTTCGGTGATACGAGCCTTCAATACATCCCCGTTCTTTTTTCCGGTAACAGACATCATCCCCATATTGGTCAGCCCGATCAGGCAACTGATGCCGAAGAAACCGTAAGCGGCAACGATAACCGCCACATGGAACATCAGCCACGGTGATTTCAGGACCGGCACGAGCGGATTGATCTCAGGGTCCATCCAGTTCAAGCCGGAGACGAAGAGGATGATACCGCCGAACAGGGTGGCCAGCGCGAAGGTGATCGTACTGCGGCGCACGAACAACAGGCCGGCAAGGACAGTCGCCCATCCCACGTAGACCATCGTCTCATAGGAGTTGCTCCAAGGAGCATAGCCACCGATATACCAGCGCATCCCCATACCGAACATGTGATAATGGAAGACAACCAGCACACCGATCCCCAACAGCCATAAGGCGACCTTCATCCAACGGCTCCGGCGGAACAGCATCACGAAAGAAAGGACCAACAGCAGTCCGCCTAAGACCAGGTAACCGATCTTGCAATAGCGGAAGACATCCATCTTATTATATTTCAATTCGGCCTGCATACGCTTCGGGCTGATATCGAGTGTCTTGTTCTTGGCTTGCTGGTATGTGCCAATCATGCCGACCACTTCATCGGCTTTCGCCCAATCGCCACTCTTCAAGCCCTCCTGCACCTCGCCCAAATACCAGTCGAGAATACGGGAGACGAACATGGAGTCCTTGCCGCTGAAGGCGGAGAGGTCGTCACCGGGTGCATACCATTTATGATTCGGATCGTCTTCTTTCGGAAAGAGGTTCAGCATTTGGTGGTTGATCAACTGGTGGAAGATGTTCAACTGCTCGTCTAATTTCATCAAGTCCTTGTCGAAGCGGGTCCGCTGGGCAGGCATCTTGTTGTAGGCTTCCTCCAACTTCTCCTGCAATTTATAATTGCCGTTGCTGTCGAATACCTGGATATAGGCACATTCGCCGTCCGTCAGGTCATAATAAGCAGCCAGTTCGGGGTTAGACAGGGCGATAAAGGGAACGCGCATCCACATATCCGGCATGGCTAAGAGGCTTAAAAGGAACTGGTCGGAGTTCAGTTTGCCGACCTTTTCCGACTTATGGAGCTTACGGAGAATCTCCGAAGAGAAAGTGTTGACCGGCATCATACGACCACTACCCGACTGGATCGGAAGGGCGCCGAAGAGGGCGGCATGTTCCGGGCTCACCGCGTATTTCTGCACGGCATCGAGCATCGGGGAAGTCTTCTCGCCGGCATTTACGGACAGGGAAACGGCAAGGAGCGCAAACAACAGGACCGTTACGTTGGTCGCCTTGCGCAATTCTTTCAGGCGGCGACTCTGACGCATGAAGCGGGAGTCCTTACCGACCAGACAAAGGATCAAGCCGATGACCAGCAAGAGATATCCGGTGTAAGTGATGTTCCGTCCCGCCACATCGCGGTTGACGGATAGGATGGTACCGTGTTCGTCCTGGTCATAAGAAGCCTGGAAGAAACGATAGCCTTTTACATCCAATACGTTATTCATAAAGATCCGTTCCTCGCGGTCCTCCCCGTCCACATGGACGATCACTTCGCTCTCGTAAGAAGAGGGGCTGGCAGAACCGGGATAGCGGGTTAAGGTGAATTTCTTCAGTTCAACGGAAAAAGGCAGGGTATGAAAGGTCGTGTTATCGGAAGTGCGGACAGCGATCTGGTTGCTTGTCTCCCCTTCACGCAGATGCAGGATTCCTTCTTCGCCGAAAAGGAAAGAGGTCAGGGCGCCGAGAAGGATGATGATAAAGGCGAAATGAGTCAGCATCAGTCCCCATTTGCCGCGTTTGAGGTATTGGTGTTTGATCGTAGCCGCGATAAAATTAACGACTAAAAGGAATTGGAGCAGGAAAAACAGGGGGGAATAATACACCATTGCTTTGGCTGCTGCTGTACCGTGATACTTTTCGATGAAAGTGGCAACGGCCAGGCCAAAGGCATAAATCAGTAACAGGACGATCGTCGTTACAAAGGAGGAGAAAAATCTTTCGAGATTTGTTTTCATTTACTTTTTTATTAGAGTTCACAGATGCGGCAAATGTACGCAGATTAATCGTTTGATGAAATAACCGGTGGCAATCTGCCACATCTGTGCGCTCTATTAGTTGATAGATATTATCTATACCTCTTCATTATCAATCTTCAATGATCATACGGAAACCGACATTGAACACACGCTGGTACGGATAGTAAGCCTTACGTGTGTGGGAAGCCGCATACTTCGGACGGTCGATATAAGAACCGCCGCGGGCCACCTTGTATTCGGATGTCTCTTTCGTCTTCTCATTATACGGATACGATACATAGTCGGAACGGGTCCATTCAGCTACGTTACCGTGCATGCTGTACAGACCGAACGGATTGGCTTCATAAGCCTTGCCGCCAACCTGGACCAGGTTACCGTCGTCTACGCTCTCTTCTTTCGGAAGATAGGTATAGTATTTGTACCACGGGTTCGTCTTCGCCATCGGCTGCGGGTCCACACCGTAAACGGCAAACAACAGCGTTGTCTTGTCTGCCAAGTTGTCCTTCTTGCCGAAGTCCGTGTGCATGTCGCCATACCAGAAGTCCTGGTCGCTACCGGCACGACAAGCCCACTCCCACTGTGCTTCGGTCGGAAGCGTGATCTTGAGACCAGTCTTTTCGCTCAGTTTCCGGCAGAATTCCATCGCATCGTTGTAGCTGACACGGATGACAGGCTGTTCCGGTTTATTGGCCGGATATCCCTGAACCACGTGGTCTTTCCATTGCTGGTCGACGAAACGGCTGTCATGATCCGGGAAGACAACGTTGAACTGTTCGTTCGTCGTTTCCAGCTCGGCCATCCAGAAGGCTTTGTCGATCTTCACTTTGGCAGTCGGATAAGCATCCGGTTCGCCACGGTAGCTACCCATCACGAATTCACCGGCCGGGATACGGACGAAATTGACTTTCACTCCCGGAGCGATTTCAACCACCTTACGGGTTTCCTTCTCCTTAGCCAGCATTTCCTTGATCCGGTCGGAACCGAACGGCCAACCTTTCACCTTCAGGTTCTTTTCCTTTACAGGAGCAGCCTTTTCAGGCATTACCGGGGTGATCGGACCTTGCTTCTTCAGATAGTCGGCATAGTCGGCGATTTCCTTCTTCCAATCGACACCGGCTCCGTTCGCATATTTGTCGGTCAGTTCCTTACGACGCTTGATCTGGTCGAATCCTTTATAAGGAAGCATCGTCAGGACATTCGCGTTGAAGTAACCTTTGTCGGGAGCATTATAGTCGATCCAGTTGTAAAGCGTCTTCCATTCCTTGTCGGTCAGCTTCACGTTGTGATGGCCTTTTTTCAACAGGCGGACGAGTTCGCTCGTGTTCGGATGATATTCATACGGCTGCAAAACAACCATATCGCCTTCACCTCCCTGACGGTGCACATACGGATGCAGGTTCAGGTAGGAAGTACCATAGCCCCTATCATCTTTCTTACCACCACGCAAGTCGAACGCTTTTCCTTCACCGTTATGACAGGCGATACAAGCGCGATCCAGGATCGGCTGCACTTCCAGATCGAACGTGAAAGAACGGGTGCCACCTTCGGGCAACGTCAAAGCAGACGGAGCTTTCTGCGAAGCAATCACACGTTTCGGGATCGCGATCTGGTTCTGATCTTCGTGGCAACCGATACAGGAAACCACTTCACCGGGCTGACCGGTCACCCAGCTACGCATCCACTGGATAGCCACGCCGTCTTTGTCCAAAGGCTGGATGGATATCGGAGTGTTGGCCGGAGCTTTGAAAATCACGGAACCGTCTTCTTCGACAGGAACCGTACCCAACATACGTTTGATATCCCAACCGGACTGGATTCCGTGCCAGTTATGGTCGGAGCGAGTCTTCACATACGCATATTCGTAAGCATGCAGACGCAGTGACTTGACCGTTCCGCGAGGAATACCCTTCAGCCCCTCTCCTTCGTAGATGTCCTGGATAAAGAAGGTTGCTTCCTTTTCATTCAGTTTCACACGGTCGGGAATAGACGGAGGAGTCTTTGTTTCACGCACCAGGATCGGGCTGATATAGCCTTCGCCTTCTGCCTGCATCAGACAGGTCACGTTGTCGTAAACGTCCACCAGGTAAAGTCCCCACAAAGCATGCGGATCTAACTTGGCTGCAACCAGGAAGTATTTGTCGTTCAGCGGAGTCGGTTTGATGAACTGCGGCCAGACACCGTTTACTAACTCATCTTTAATCTCTTCCTTGATCGGACGGTTGCGGTGAGGGATTTCCTGTACCATACCGACTGTGCTCTTACGTCCCTTGGTCGGATCGAAGATGATCATACGTCCTGAACGTGCCACACCATGGTGACCGGAGATGATTCCGACAAACGCCGAACCGTGACCGGGCAACGGCTGTATGTCGAACGTACTGTTCGGGAACATCGCGCCGCTACCGTAGAGGGCTTTGTTTTCCGTTCCGTCCGGATTCATATGCATGACGATACGGGAATAATAGTGAGTCAGGTCGGTGTACTCCCAGCGGGTGTACATCACACGACCGTTATTCATGATGACCGGATTCCAGTTGGCATCCTGGTCGAATGTCAGACGGCGCATGCTCTTATCCTTCGGATTATAGAGTACCATATTGCCGACAGCGTCATCGCCGTTTACGCAGGGCACACCCTGGTAACCGATGTTGGAGATAGCGATCACACGACCGTCAGGCAAGTAAGTACCATCGTAGAACTCCAGATCCGGCTCGTCGTTTTCCACAAGTGGCTTGAAGCCTGTTCCATCCAGCTTCACTTCAAACACGTTCCAACGCTTGTCGTCCTGTGTCTGTGTGAACATCACGCGGTCGCCGTCCCAATGTAGCTTCAGGTCGGCGATGGAAGAACCGTTCTTCGGTTTGTAGACCTGACGCATCTGTATATCGCCACGCAGGTTGGAGAGTTCGACGATCTCGGCATCGAAGCCTTCACGACCGGCAGATTCCTGGTTACTCCAGTTATTCGCCTGGGTTCCCAAAGAGGGAGTCATGATCTGGTGTGCCTTCGAACCGACCTTGAAACGGGCGGCCACGATCTTGTCGGCATCCAGCAAGGGGTTTGCCAGCAAGATGGCACGTTTGCATTCCAATGCTTTCTTGGCATCGGCGATGGCCTGTTCGTCACCGTTGTAGATACCTTTGAAACCTTTCTTTTCGAGCTGTACCAGTTCGTTCAGCATCGGTTCGTATTTGGCGGCGTCGTAGCCTTTCTGCTTCTTCATATCGGCGAAAGCCAATTTGACAGCCTCGACGTTCAGCCATTCCAGATCGCTCTGAAGCGTGTACAGATCCTGTACTTTCTCCACCAGCTCGAGATATTTGCGTATCTGGGTATGGAGATCTTTTTCATTTGCGATCTGTTTTGCCACATTCGAATAGTAGGCACCGTCCTTCAACCGGGCGATCGCATTATCCGCAGCCTGCTTTTCAACCGAGGCATCCGGGGTGATCAGCCAGGTATCCAGGCCGTCCAGTACAGCGCCCAGCATACCGATTTCTTCCGGATACTTGTTGTTCAGTTCTTCCGCCACAAAGTTCGGAACCGTATTCAATGCTTGGAAGAACACGCTTCCGCCGCTTGAAGTATCGTCAATACCGACTTCGGCTTCGAAACGGACATACTGGCCCCCCACCGGATATACTAACGTACCGTTCGCATGACAGAACACACCGTGCTTGTATTCCTTTCCGGCGATCACGATCTCATGATCGTAGGCATTTGTGTTCATCTTAGGCTTCGCCCAACCCGCAACACCATATTCATAAGGAACTTCGTCCAACCATACGGCCGTACCATCGGCTTTGATCAAACGGGCGTTTGCCCATACAGCCTGGTCATAATCCGTACCGTCAGGACCTCCGGCCGTTACAAGCACCAGCTTATCCACACCTTTCAAGTCTACCACGAAAGGTTCGGCTTTCGCCTTATGCTTCACCCAGGTAGAGATGACGGGCATTCCGGATTTCTTCAGCTTTGCCTGTAATTCCGTTTTAGCTTTGACAGAAGCATCAATCCACGTTTCCGCCTTCTTCCGCTTGGGTCCGGCGGATACCATAACAGAAGAAGACAGAAGGAGTGATACTAATAAATAGTATTTGTTCATGTAATAAATTATAAGGTGGTATTACTTATTATAACGCAGCTTTCGTGTTGGTGAAGCGCAAGCCGTCATTATCGTGGTAGCATGCCCATTCATCAACAATAGCACCTTCAGGACCAGCCATCATAAAGTGGAACGATTCCAGCTTTTTCAGGCGGAGAACATCACCTACATTCTGTACGACGAAGTTTTTGCTCTTGATCGCACCATGGGTAGCGGGGATAGCAGGGGCGTTCGGAGTCTCGTCGCCAATTTCAGAGAAGTTATAGACCCATCCCTTTTCAACCATCCAGGATTCATGTTTAGCCGGGAATTTAGTCTTTACATGCGCATGTTCGGGGATCATCTGTCCCGGAAGCAGGTAGATCGCGTGAGCGAAGTAGCCGTATTCAGGATCGTTGATCCAGAAAATACCTCCCATACCTACATTTTCAAAATCGCCCAGACCGAAGTCAGTCACCCACATGTCCTTAGCCATCAATTCGGTGAAAGGAACACCATAGAAAGCGAACATGTCTTTCATTGCTTCCATAGCAACATCCTGTTGGAACTTGCCGTCTTTGTAGAAATCGGCATTTGTGTACTTCTTTGAATACTTCATTTCTTTATTAATTTTACAGTTAGCATTGTTGTTACATTCATTCTTGCAGTTGCTTCCGCACTGTTCGGTACATTGTCCTTCGCCTGCCGCTGCGCAACAGGTAGCTTCGCCAGTAGATGTTTTGCCGGTACAGGCAGCCATAGAAAGCAGAAGGGCTCCCATAGCGGCTGATTTCATAAGATTCTTTTTCATTTTTTTCTCTTGTTTATTTAGTTAGTACTATTTGTTCCTTACCTATTCCCTGCCGAAGAAACTTTTGTTTCCATAAGGTGAAACGACTGTTTCATGCCGAGGAAACTTTTGTTTCATGCCCATGAAACGTTTATTCGATGGCGATCCCTTCTATTTCGATCAATAACTCATCCCGGCAAACGTCCGCCCACATATAAGATATGGGGATATTCAAATTATATCCTTCCAGCAGTTCGCGTGCTTCCTCATAGAAGGATTTCTCTTTCAGATAGACACGCAGCATTTTCAGCTTCGCTTTACCGATCAGCTGATCGATGTTTTCCATCGTGATATGGAGCTGGCGTCCGAGCCCTACCCCTACCAGGCTTTCTTCTCCGCGGATAGCGGCCGTACCGGAAATATAGACGATCCGACGGCCATCGAAAGTCATGCTCTTGGCCCGTTCGAACTTAGGTGTCGCCTTCTTCTGCTGGGCAGCTTCGAGGACCTGGTCCGAATAGGCATGGGCGGCTATCTGCAACTTATTGTCGATCGGTGTGGCGTAGCATTCGGGGCGGGCGAATACGGCTGCATCCAAGTCGACCAGGATACCACCCAAGTTGGCTCCGATACCGGTAGCAGCCGGATAACCGTTGTTCCAGTCCGTCTTTCCATAGAAATCGGCGCGGGCGTTGTTAAACATCTGGTAATGCTGGTCAGGCCCGTCGAAGCGGGTGATCTGCTCGATATAGTTCCACTGGCGGATGATGCTGTTTATGGGGAAACCTTCCCGGCGCATCACCTCTCCCATCATGTGGAACACCTCGGCAGACTGTTGCTGGATACCGAAGTTTATCACATCTCCGTGGAAACCTCCGGCAAAGAGGAAACGGCCGTCGGCATTTTCCAGCATGACATACGGGAAACCACCATGACGGCGGAAGGTGATATGATCGTCTTCGTCCGCTTTATAGCTATGGACCTCCAGGATCAATCCGGCATTCAGAGGAGGCTGTGAAACGTAGCTCAGAACCGGTTCATGATTCCCGTAGGATTTACGGATCTTCTCGCGCAGCATGATACGACGGGAGACATATTGCTCGTTGTCGCTCGGCATGCCGAAGAATGCCAGACGGAGGATCTGCTCGTCCCTAGGCAACTGTGCCAGCAGGGCGTCTACCATCTCACCAAAGGTAGCCAGCCCGGTCGTATAGATATTATAATGTATTTTATCGCAATAATTCATAAAGAGTTCACATATTCGGTTAATGCTTCGATATCTTTCTCTGAGACTTTTTTCTCGATGCCGTGCTTATGGACACTGAACACCTCTTTCATGGTAGCGGCACGTCCGTCGAACAAATAAGGAGCCGTACGCCACACCTCACGCAAAGTCGGAGTATCCCAACCTTTTTCGAACTCTATATCTTCACCGATACGGTGGTATTTCATATCCGTATAGTAGACACCGCTATGGCATTCCCCGCATTTCAGCTTTTCGAAAACCTTCTGCCCTTCCTTTGCCAAATCAGACAACTCGCCGTTCACCAAGTAAGGACTGGGCACGGGACGAAGTGATTTCATGTAGGCATCCACACAAACGGCATCTTCTTCGGAAACATCATAAAACTGGATAAAGTTAAAGCCGGCCCGCACAGCCCGTTCTGCATGTTCACGGATACCGGAAATCATGTTGGGAGGAGTCACATGGCTAAAGAGCATGCTCTTGCAGTTCTTGGAGTTGCCGACACCGTCGTTCATCAAATCCCAGTTCATACCGTCCGTCCGGGCATCTCCCGGATGGCAGCCGTTACAGCTCTGCCAGTTCTGGAAGCAGTGCGAAGCATCGTTGAAGTAGCGTTCACCCTTGTTTTCAGCCGTTTCCTCGCGTCCGGGATTCAGTTCGACCGACGTCACTTCGTTCGTATTGATATCCATTATGTTCAGGACATCGGCAAAGTAAGTCGGGATAATCAGCTTGTCACCGTTCAGGATCATATTACGAGGACCGTTCCCCTCCAGCGGGATACGTTCGCGAAGGCCATATAAGAAAGTCAGGTCGTAATCCAACACCGCCTTATTGGGATAGTTCAGGAACTTCTCCAACATCGCCTTATGGTCGATCACGCTGACCTCGTGTGTTCCCGAATGGGAGATGAAGACAGACTCTTCGTTACAGGCAATGCTCCAGATACCGGCCGCACCCCGTTCGGGCTCATCCACGACGATAGCTCCCAGGAACTCCTGCTTGTCGACATCGATCACACTGAAAGCGCTCGTGTTCATCCATCCCTGCTGCAACTGAGAAGTAGGAACGGTGAAACGCCCTAAGTTATGAGATACATATATATATTTGCCGTCGGGCGTTATACAGATTCCGCGGAGGGCGTTGCTTCCGTTTGCCAACTGGATGTCCTTCACCTTCGTGAAACCATCCATTTCGATGACGGAGACACAAGCGGCCACATAATCGAGATCAGCCCGCTGTGCAGGGAGGAAGTTCGTGACAAACATATATTTGCCGTCCTTGCTGAACACGGCGGACTTCGGTTCGCGCAACACCTTCACCGTACGCATCACCTTACGGGCCACCGGATCGATTTCGGAGATCGTAGTCTGGAACTGGTTGCATACATATATATGCTTCTTGTCCGGACCGAACATCGGATGGCATGCTCCCGAACCGGTCGGAATGGAAGCCTCTACCCTTCCCGATTCGAGCGACAGAATCTGTAAATGGCCTGTCGTCCCGAATGTAGTCACATACGCCTTATCGCCATCCACAAGGATACCGGTAGGCGGCTCGTCCATCGGGAAAGAGCGCAGCAATGTCTTACCATCAGGCGAAAAAACATCAACCCGCTTTACCCCCTTATCTGTCATCAACAACTCACCTTTGGCATTCGTCACGACATCTGTCGGGAAGAATGGTGGGTTGCCTGCTGAAGCAAAGGAGAAGCAACAGCAGGCAAAACAAGCCACCAGTGAGTTTTTAAACATGTATTTTCGTGTGTTCATGGTATATTATATTTTTTTTGCTTTACTATATCCCAACTCAAGAGAAATCGTCTGGGCCACTTTCCTTATACAGTCTGCCGAAGCCCGTACGACCTCTTTCGACAGTCGGTCCTTCGGACCTGAGATCCAGATTGCCCCGCAGGGATAACCCGTATAATTAAAGATAGGCGCTCCGATGCAAATCACACCGTTCAACTCTTCCTCGTTATCCATAGCATAGCCCAATTTCCGGACTCTCTCAAGTTCCTCCAGATAAGCGTCACGTGTAGTAATAGTCCGGGCGTTGTAGCGTGTAAATTCCATATAAGACAAATACCGGTCCCGGACTGTATTCGGCAGATACGCCATGATCGCCTTTCCCGGAGCCGAACAATGCAAATCGAAAGGTTTCCCCGGCGAGAGGATAAAACGGAACGTATGATGTCCCTGTGCCTGCTCGATAAAGATACCTTTCCGGTCTCCCAGCACGCCGAAGCATGCCGTCTCTTTTACCTGATCGCGCAAATCGCGTAAACGAGGCAAAACAGTTTCCAGCAAATTGTGTTCGTTCAGTGATCTGAATCCCAAAGTTAGCAATTTACGGGATAACTTGTACCGTTTTGTGTCTTCATTATAGATCAAATAATCCAGACGGACCAATGTATTTAAAATACGGTAGGCCGTGGTCTGCGAAATATCAAGGGCGGACTTGATATCCTGAAGCGTCTCACCCTGGGTGTGAAGCGACAAGTACTCAAGTACAGCGATCCCTTTTTCGAGATTCGGAACCTTGTAGTTCTCTTCTGCTTTTTCCATATTTGGAATAACGCTTTCCATATTTGAAATATTGTTTCAGATTTGAATCAAATATAAAAGAGTGAGAAGAAACGAAGGCAGGATGTTTGTAAAAATTAGTTAAGTATGTCGTAAAACACATTATAGGTGAAAGTGAAAATAGCAACGCGAAGCAACTTTCAACTTTCAACTCTTCTTGTAGCTGACGATAGCCAATATGTTAAAGAACACAGCAAACAGGCAAACGGCAATGAAGTGCCCGGTGAGGTCTGACAAAGTGCTGCCTTTCAGATAAACCATCCGCATCACTTCGACTAAATAGCGGAGCGGATTGATACGTGTCAGTTCCTGCGCCCAGACCGGCATACTGCTGACCGGTGTGAACATACCGCTCAGGAGGACAAAAATGATCATAAAGAAGAAAGCCGTAAACATCGCCTGCTGCTGGGTGGACGAGACGGACGAGATCGCCAGACCGAAGCCGGTAAACGCTATCAGGTAGACGGCCGCAAACAAATAGATGATCCCCATATTGCCCACCGGCAACAACCCGTAGACAAGCCAGGCGATACAGGCGCCTATCGTGAGCAGGATAAGACCGATCACCCAAAACGGTATCAGCTTGGAGAGCAGGAACAGAGCTTTCGGGACAGGTGTCACGTTGATCTGTTCGATCGTCCCTTTCTCCTTTTCGCTCACGATGTTCAGGGCGGAAAGGAAACCTCCGATAAGCGTCAGCAGGAAGGCCATGATACCGGGAACCATATAGTTCTTATAATTCAGATGCGGGTTGAACAGGTTCGTGACACGGATTCCGCCCTCTCCGGCCGATACGGGCAAAAGACTCTTCTCCTGATTGAAATCCTGGATGATGGACGCGAGGTAGGAACTGCCGATTCCCCCCTTCGTCCCGTTCACTGCATTGGCGGCAATCAGAAGCTCGGCCGTTCCCTCCCGCCCCAACCGTTCTTCAAAACGGGACGGGATTTCGAGGATGATATCGGCGGCGTTGCTTTCGATGGAAGCTAAAGCCTCGTCATAGCGGGGCGAAACATCCGCCAGACGGAAGTAGCCGGAAGAAAGAACTTTCTCTGTCAGCCTCCGGGAAAGGACAGTATGGTCGTTGTCGACAATACTCAGATTGATATTCCGCATCTCGAAATTAGCGGCAAAAGGAAGGACCATCAGTTGTATGACTGGCAACAGGAAGATGATACGGGGCAGGAAACGGTCCCGTTTGATCTGCTTGAACTCCTTCTCCAACAAATATTTCAGCATCCTCATTATAATCGTATTTTAAAACGTTTCACACTTAGTCCTATCAGCACGACTGCCATCAGAACCAATACGCCTACTTCCTGCAGAACGGAACCGAAGCCCAGACCTTTTATCATGATATCTTTCACGGCGATGATATACCATTTGGCCGGTACGATATTGGAAATGACTTGCAGGATCACCGGCATATTCTCGATCGGGAACATCATCCCGCTCAGCAATATGATAGGAAGCATCAGGACAACAGCACTGATCAGCATGGCGGCCTGCTGGGTGTCGGCTATCGTCGAGATCAGCAGGCCCAGGCACAACGCTACCAAGGCGTAGAGGACAGATACGCACACCAACAGGGACAGGCTGCCATTAATCGGCACATCCAGCAGGAAATACGACAAAGCCAGAATAGTAGCGATATTCACCAAGCTCAGCAACAAATAGGGAGTCGCTTTGGCCAGAATGATATAGACCGGTTTCATCGGAGAGACGAGAAGCACTTCCATCGTCCCGATCTCTTTCTCCTTCACAATCCCGACGGAGGTCATCATGGCACAGATCAGAATCAGAATCAGTCCCATGACACCGGGCACGAAGTTGTACGCGCCTTTCATTTGGGGGTTGTAGAGCAAAGAAATTGTTGGCACAATTCCTTTGCCAGTTGAAAGGTGAAAGGTGAAAGGTGAAAGGTGCTTCGCGTTGCTATTTGCATTTTCACTTTCAACTTTCCACTTTCCACTTTCAACTGCTATCTGCGTAGCATATGCAGATAGCTGCGTCGCTTCGTTCGGATCGGTCGCGTCGACTAATAACTGGATTTCACTTTCACCTTTCACCTTTCCACTTTCCACTATTAAAGCCATCCTGATTTTTCCCTGGCGGAAAAGGACCTGGCCTTCTTCTTCGCTATCGATCATCTTATAGAGTTCGAAATACTCGCTGGCGGCAAAATGGGAAATCATCTTCTGCGTCACCTCGTCCCGGCTCTGATCCAGGATTGCGATAGGCACACGCTTGATCTCCGTCGTGATGGCATAGCCGAAAAGGACGATCAGGACAATAGGCATCAACAGCAAGATCATCATCGTCCGCTTGTCACGGAAGATGTGGATAAATTCCTTTCTAACAAAAGCTCCCCAACTCTCCATCATCTTTCATTTTTTGATTCTTTCATTTTTTAATTCTTTCATTCCCAACTTCCCCTCGCCAACGTATAGAAGACCTCATTCATATTACCAGCCTTGAAAGACGATTTGAGGGCGGAAGGACTATCCAAAGCCTCTATCTTACCGTCTACCATGATGGAGACACGGTTGCAATACTCCGCCTCGTCCATATAGTGGGTAGTGACAAAGACTGTAATACCACGCCCGGCAGCCTGGTAGATCAGTTCCCAGAACTGGCGGCGGGTGACGGGATCGACACCTCCGGTCGGTTCATCCAGGAAAACGATCCGGGGTTCATGGATGATGGCGACCGAGAAAGCCAGCTTCTGTTTCCAACCCAACGGCAGGGCATCGACCAGAGTGTTCCGTTCGTTCTCCAGGTCAAGAGCCCGGAGCAGTTCGTCCGTCTTCGCTTTCAACTGCTTTTCCGACAGGCCGTAGATACCGCCGTACAAACGGATATTCTCCCAGACCTTCAGGTCGCTGTAGAGGGAAAACTTCTGGCTCATATAGCCGATATGCCGTTTGATCTGTTCCGTTTCCTTATAAATATCGAAACCGGCAACTTTTCCCATCCCGGAGGTCGGTGTCGAAAGACCGCACAACATACGCATGGCTGTCGTCTTGCCAGCTCCGTTCGCCCCCAAAAAACCGAAAATCTCCCCCTCGCCTACCGTGAAACTGATATGGTCGACGGCGGTAAAGGAACCGAAGCATTTCGTTAGTTGATCTGTTTCTATTACATTCATCTTGCAAATATTTTATTTATAAAACAGTCCTCAATACCAGGTTTTATCCGCTCAATACCGATTTCCGTATGCCCTTGGGCTTCCAAAAAGGTGCGCAAGCGGTTACGGAAGGACATTTCCCCCTCCTTGTCCACCACATCCCTCGAGATGGAGAAATGATGGGCATCCCCGAAAGAGAAACAGGAATCCGCATCCGGGTATGTCCTGAGATCGAGCAACAGTTTATACATCGAAGCCGACCGGATCGCATACAGATAGTTATCGAACGTACTACGGATGCCTTCCGGCGTATCGACCGACAAGCATCGTCCGTTACGCATCAAGGCAATACGGTCGCAACGGGAAGCCTCGTCCATATAGGGTGTCGAAACCAGGATCGTAATCCCCTGCCTCTTCAACCGGTCCAGCATATCCCAAAACTCCACACGCGAAACGGGATCGACACCTGTCGTCGGTTCGTCTAAGAAAAGAACGTCGGGCCGATGGATCAGTGCACAGCTCAGCGCCAACTTCTGCTTCATCCCGCCGGAGAGCTTCCCGGCTTTCCGTTTCCTGAAGGGTTCGATCTGGACATATATGTCACGGATCAGGTCATAGTTTTCCCGGACAGTCGTATTGAACACGGTAGCAAAGAAGTTCAGGTTCTCTTCCACCGTCAGATCCTGATAAAGGGAGAAGCGTCCCGGCATATACCCTACCCGCCACCGGATCTCTTTATAATCGCGTACGACATCCAGTCCGCAGACCGACGCCGTACCGCTATCCGCCAGCAGCAGAGTGGTCAGTATCCTGAACAACGACGTCTTACCCGCCCCGTCCGGCCCGATCAGCCCGAAAAGCTCTCCTTCGTCGATATGCAACGAGATGTCCTGCAAAGCCTGTACCTCGCCGTAAGCCTTATTCACTTCCTGTACAACAATATCCTTCATGAGTAAAACATTTGATAATTAATAATGAAGAATTAATAATGAATAATTAACAAGCGGAACACAAGCATAAACCAGTTTCATTCCTCATTCTTCATTCTTCATTATTAATTATTCATTATTCATTAAACTTCGCTTTCCCATATTGCCCGATCTTCAAATAGCCGTCGTTCTTGACCGCGATCTTGACAGCATAGACAAGATTGGCGCGTTCGTCTTTGGTCTGGATACCTTTCGGGGTAAATTCCGACTTTTCGGAAATCCAGGTGAGCGTACCGGGATATTCCCTTTGTTCCTTTTCACCGAAATCAACAAAGACACGCACCCCACCGCCGATCTTCAATTTCGTAAGTTGTTCGGCTGTAGGATAAGCGCGGAGATACAACAGATCGGTGTCGGCTATCTTATAAAGAGGCTTGCCGGCTGCCGTGACTTCACCGGGTTCGGCATATTTCATAAGGACAGTGCCGGACTTCGGGTTGACGATGCGGCTTTTCTGCAACTGGTCGTCCAGTTGCATGATCTGGTAGACGATACTTTCCGCTTCGGCATCCGCCCCTCCTGTCGTTTTATGCAAGGTCGAATATTGTGCATCCAGCTGTTTTTGCAGCACCTTGATGTTGTTGACGATGTCATCGACCTGTTTCTGGTTACCGGCTTTTGCCTTTACCAGGTTCTCCATACGCTGCTGTTCGCTCCGGGCGACGGCAATCTGCTGTTCGAGGGAAGCAATCTGTTTGCGGATATCCGGTTTCCGGATGTCCACACTACGGAGGCCTGCTTCGAGCTGCTTTTTCCGGAGATAAAGCTGCGTACTGTCCACATAGCCCAGCACGGCCCCGGCTTCGAGCCGGTCACCTTCCTGCAAGTTCAGTTCCATAATCTTTCCGTTCGCCTCCGAAGAAACGATTATTTCGGTAGATTCAAATGTTCCGGTAGCATCAAAGTCGTTCTCATTGCCGCTGCAAGCCAGCAGAGCCAGAGCAAAACTGAATAAAAGAATCGGTTTCATATTGATTGGTATTTAATTTCATAAAATAATGATTTATCTGTTACTTTTGGCTTGATCCAAAAGTAACCAAAAGATCAAGGCTTAACCGTCTGGGCTACTCCGGGCAAAGGCTACGCTGTCGCCTGCGAAACTCGCTTCGCTCAGACAGCGCAGACTCCGGACGCTCCGCCTTTACCCTCCGCTTGACGCCCACCCGCTTAGGCCTTTCTTAGAAAGCTGCGCTTTCTCTTGGGATGGCCG
>ERZ1036467.254-NODE-254-length-35700-cov-17.575957_pt1 | contig 35700 bp, 40 predicted proteins | sample MGYA00514231_ERZ1036467 | MGnify/ENA primary metagenome ERZ1036467 (study PRJEB33795, sample SAMN09464919) | human gut metagenome | isolation source: Bloodstream | host: Homo sapiens | place: USA: Stanford, California | collected 2016-07 ...
CTGTATAGACACAAAAAAGAGGCTGCACATAATCAGGAATTATGACACAGCCCCTTTATGATTTTTAGAGGGTTACTCTTCCGTTTCTTCTATTTTTGACGATATTTTCCCAATTGCATCATTGAGTTTTTCTTCAGGTGGGATCATGTTGAAGTTGCCCCAGAACTTTTCATCGTAAGTAAATTGGGTTTCCGCAAAGATTGTCCGTGTCGGTAATGCTTCGCTACGGGCAAAGCGGCTTACTCGGTTCGTGTCTATTTTGCAGGTAACCATCTCGAACCAGGTATGCAGCGGAAAAGTTCCGAACAGTTGTTTCCTTTTCTTTATTCTGAAAAAGAGGTCGCCTCGGACATGGTTGATGTAATATTGGCCATTGTAAGGTTTGTATGTTACGGTATAGATCACTTTTTGGGGAGTGATCTTTAGGTTGCGACTCTTTTTCTCCACCAGCATCCCGGTAGCCTGTTTGATGTATTTGGGGTTGATTTCGAAGTGGGCGCGGAGCAATGCGTTGTTTTCCGTGTCGATATACAGTTCTCCCCGATAAAGGGCGGAGTTGATGTCTCTTTTTTGTTCGAAATAGATCACATGGGCTAACCGGTCGTCGATCACGGCGATATCGGAAGATGCATACATATAAGACTCTATCTTTTCATCTGTCAGAAGGAAGTCAGGCAATTCCTTTATCAAGTCCAGGCTCAGGCTGGCGTTGATTCCCGACTTCATCCGGGCGATGATCGTGTCTTTTTCCTGCTGGCTGATGATCCGGCGCATTTTGAGCAGTTTGACCTGGTCCGGTGCCGGATTGGGCTTGTAGGCCGATTTGTAAATTTTGAATACAGCTTCCGTCAATCCTACGAATTTATTTTTTCGTTCGATTCCTTCCCGGTAGAAAGTAGTCAGGTAAGCGGGTGATTGCGGGTAGTTTTTCCGGATGTTTTCTTTCATGTCTCGAAGCAGGCGGAGTGGGTTGACGATGCGCACTACGACTTCTTGGATCGGGATTATTTTGGCATCGAGCGTGATCACCGTGTGTTGTCCGGCGAGAAGAGAGGCCTCTATCTTGCGGGGTTCGTAGCCTAAGTGGGAGAAGTAGAGCGTAGACCGGCGAAGCGAGTCGGGCAGCGTGAGCCGGAACTCCCCGTTTGCATTGGTGATGCTGCCGATTGAAGTAGCAAGGACTCCTATAGTGCCCGCCTCGATCGGTTCATTCGTCTGTTGGTCTTGTAGGATTCCTTTGACAATAAAATGGTTGTCTGCCTCTTTCGGAGGAATGGTCTCGGGAATGGCTGTTTGCCTGGCAGGTTGCGGTCCGGAGATCAGGATGTGATCGCCTATCATACGCAAGCTCAGTTCTTTGTTTCCTGTGATCAGGTAAATTGCCTGCCGGATGGTGTAGTCTCCTTTCGGGATGCGTACCGTTTTTTCATTATCGATCAGCTTGCTGTCATAGATAAAGAGAAAGCCGGTTTGTTCCGATACTTTGTCAAGCAGGCGGTAGACGGTATTTTTTTCTTTGGATAAGTGAATCATGCGGGCCAGAACATCATCGCCTTCCTCTGCGCATAACAGGCCTGTCGGAAGCAAAAGCATCCAAAAGCACAGACAGAGAAGGCGAAAAATCTGAATCATTAGCTTCACTATATAAACATTTAATTGTCAATTGAATAAAAGGATCATGTTGTCCTGTCGTGTTTTTTTCAAATCGAGGGCAAGGCAGATCAGTTCAGCCATCGCTTCGGGTGTATCATTGGAGAAGGTGACGGTAAGCGTCCGGTTCCATAGCTCCGGTGTCGTTTCCAACCGGATATCCGGATTTTGCAGATTGATCACCCGCAGGATATTGCCTAATTTTTCGTCTTTGAACCTGATTCGTTTGGTATAGCGGTCGAATAGTGCCGGATCGGGAGTCATGCTCAATTGCAGTCTCCGGGAGAGAAGCGTGACGGTTTCCCCGGCTTTTACATGAATGTCCTGTCCGTCCTTCTTCAACGTCACTTTTACTTCCCCTCGCTGTACAGACAGTTCGAAAGGAGAGCTATCGTTACTTTTCACATTGAAGGCCGTCCCTAACACTTCGATACGTGTATCTTCGGTTTCAATCACGAACGGCCGCTTGCGGTTACCGGCTACCTCAAACAAGGCATTCCCCTGCAAGCTCACTTCCCGCCGGTCGGAAGAGAAGTGTTCGGGAAACTTCAATGAAGTATTTCCTGCCAGATAGACCACGGAACCATCCTCAAGGGTGGTTACCAATGTCGTTGCCGTCTCACTGTTCCGACGGGTGAGCAGGTTCGGATCGGTATCCTGCCCGAACCTGTTCAGGTAGGTGACAGAGACAAGCAGGCAAAGAAGGGCGACGGCAGCAGCGGCTACTCCTCTTTTCCATGCAAGGCTTCTGAATGGCGAAGCCGGTCTGCCCGAAAGCAAACCTTCTTCATCCAGGCGTTGGTACAACGTATTCCAGGCCCGGTCTGTTTTTCTTTTATTTCTTTCTGTTTCAATCATATTTCATGTAAATCTCTAATTCGTCTCGTAGTGTTCGGAGTGCTTTCGTCATTTCGGCCTCGACTGTTTTGACTGAAAGGGAGAGGCTGGAAGCGATTTCCGCATATTTCTTTCCTTCGAAACGATGCATCCGGAATATGCGGAGACGACGTTCGGGAAGCTTTTCGAGTGTCCGGTTTACCAGAGCTTCCAGTTCCTTGTATTCGATCTGCTCCTGTGGGTCGTCCGGTGTGTCGTCTTTATCCGGGTGGGAGAGGATGGCATCCCGATAACGGTTGCGTACATCCTGGTGTTCCCAGTACTGGAGGGATTGGTTACGCACGGCCCCATACAAATAGCTTTTTATCGTATGAAACAATTGTAACCGTTCCCTTTCCTTCCAAAACACATAGAATAATTCTTGTACGATCTCTTCCGCAATATCCATTCTACCGGTTATGCTGGCTGCAAACATACAAAGAGGCATATAATACAGACGGAATACTTGTTCAAAAGCCTTGACGTCTCCATTTTTGATCTTTGTAAGTGTAAGCAGGTCTTTCATGTTTAATAATTATTCAATGTGCCAATTGAGAAATGTTGCTAATTTATACATTAATCTGCTCATTGGCAAATTGGCACATTACCTATGTTGCTTCTTCAGTTTGTTGACAGCGTGTTCCAATGATTCTGTCGGCTCGATGATATTGTAGGAACCCCAGAAACCTTCATCGACAAAATTGGAAACCTTGTCCGATAAGGACTGGTTGGATCTGAATGCCATCTTGTAGGGAATAGTGTTTATGCCGCTTTCCTTGCCATCCGTTACGACCATCTCCGAAAGGATGGTGTAATTGGTTGAGAATAATTTGCGTTTCCAGTCGCATTTGAAGCGGACGCCGTTACGGATGTAGCTCAGATAAGTCAGCCCATTGCGTTCCTTGTAGTTGACCAGGAACGAGACTTCGACCGGTTTGAACCGTAACCCGAACGGCTTTTTCCGGAGGATCGCCTGCGTGGCCTTGTTGCGGTCGTTCATGTCGAGAAAGAATTCGGCCCGCGTGAAAGAGAGCCGTTCCTTGTCGATGTATAGTTTTCCATAATAAAGCGCATACGGTAATATGGCTTGCGGCTCGAAATTGATAACGTATTGTAGCCGGTCGTTGATCGTTGTCGATTCTTCCATCCGGAATTTATAGTAAGGCAGGCTTTCCAGGTCGAGCAGTACATCCGGATTCTTCACCACATCCACATAGACGGACAGGTTCGGGCCTCCCAGCAGTTTGACGGCCAATGTGTCGCTCGCTTTCTGGCTGAGCAGCTTGCGCCCTTTGAATATCTGTACGCGATCGCGGTCTACTCCCTCGTCATAAGGAGTCTTGTAGATATCGATCACCGCTTCCGAGATGTTGATATACCGGCGCCCTTTCTGGGCCGTTTCACGATAGAATCCGGTCAGGAGGCTATGCTTCGAACTGTAGTTGGCCGGAATCTTTTTGATTGCTTCTTCCACCAAGTAACGAGGATCGCGGGCATGGATGATAACTTCGTCGAGCATATTCATGTAGGGGGTCAGCCACACGGTCTGTTCTTCCACATCCTTGCCGTTGAGTTCTATTTTACTGTTGAAATATCCGAGGTGCGAAATCTCCACTTCTTTGGCATGGATGGAATCCTTTACCTTGAAAGAAAACTCACCGTCGGCGTTCGTGACCGTGCCGGTCGTACTGCCCGGAATAGAAATATTGACATATTCCAGGCTCTTTTTGCTCTTTTTGTCTTTTACGATACCACTGACCGTGATGTACCCCCCTTCGTCAGCCGAATCCGTTTGTGCCTGTAAAGGCGTGAATCCCACCAGCGACAGTGTAATGAGCAAGTATCCCCATAGTTGCTTATGCATCGCTTTCATATCTCATATAGTTTAATAAGTAAATACTCGTGCTTGTATTACTAAGATGGTTCAGCCGGCAAATACCCTATGCTTTGTCCCTGGATTTTTTTATTATGATGGACATAGTTTGAAAATTTGACTATTTTTGCGCAGGTTATACTAAGATGAGACGATGACAGAGCAGGAGATAAGGAAATATTTAAGGCGGATCGAAGAAGAGAATTCCCAGACTGCTCTGCGTAGCTTTTATAATCTTTGCTTCGACCGTTTCTTTCGTATAGCCTACTACTATCTGCATACGGAAGAGTGGGCACAGGAGGTCGTCCTCGATGTATTCCTGAAAATATGGGAACGTCGCGAGTCTTTGCACCATATAGCCAATTTGGAAGATTATTTCTTTATCACGATAAAAAATGCCTCTCTGAACTATCTCGAAAAGGAACAACGCCGGAAAGATATGACGGCGGATGCTTTTGACGGTGTGTCCATCTCCGGTGAATCGCCGGAAGACATCTTGGTCAGTGAGGAACTTTTCGCCCACTATGTCAAGGCCCTCGATCGCCTGCCGGAGCGATGTCGTGAAATATTTATCCGTGTACGTGAAGAAAAGCAGTCTTATGCCGAGGTCGCGAAAGACTTGGGCATAAGCGTCAATACGGTCGATGTACAGTTACAGAAAGCGATCGGGCGGATGCGGGATATGTTGTCGCGTTATATAAGCGGAACCGAAAATTGAATATCTTTGTATTTGATTGAAAAGGTAATGACATGAAAGATATGGATAAATTCATCGCGCAGCAGCGTCTTCTCTATCCGTTGTCGGATGAATCGGTACTCAAATTGACGGAAGGGATGGAGGAAGTGTTTGCTCCGAAAGGCAGTTTTCCGGTGTATGAAGGAGATCGTGATCCGTATGTCTGGTTCGTCAAAGAAGGATTGGCCCGTTCGTTTGTAGAGCGGGATATGCGCGACGTCACCTTATGGTTCGTGTCGTCCGGCGAAATCGTGAATATGTCTTACCGTGAAACCGCAGCTTATAATCTGGAAATGGTGGAAGATACCGTTTTGCTGCGTATTCCGGCGCGGCGTCTTGAAGAGCTTTGTGAACAGACGCTCGATCTGGCGAACTGGATGCGTAAGTTGTCGGATTATTACCTCCGTGAATATGAGAATTACTTTATCAATGACAGTTGGAGTGATGCCCGTGAGCAATACGAGACCTTGCTGCGTACGCGCCCGGACCTTTTCCAACGGGTCCCGTTGAAGCATATTGCTTCATTCCTGCAAATTACCCCGCAGTCGCTTAGCCGGATACGTGCCTCTGTGAAATAGGAGTCTGATTTATCTTATAAATTACCATATCATGAACAAACTCAAATTAATTACCGTGATGCTTGCCGTAGCCGCACTTGTGCAAACCGGCGATGCCTGTACGGTCGTCATTGCCGGTAAGAAAGCGACAGTCGACGGCAGTGTGTTGAACTCGCATACCGATTGCGGTCCCGATTGCCGTATACTGGTAGTCCCCGGACAAAAATATCCCAAAGGGACGATGGCGCCTGTCTATTATGGCATCTTGACGCGTAACCGTCCGGAAATGGGAGAAGGGGAGATTCTGGGGTATATTCCGCAGGTGGAGGAAACCTATACCTATTTTCATTCTGCTTATTCCCATATTAACGAATATCAGCTTTGCATTGGAGAAAGCACTATGAGCCAGCGCCCCGAATTGCAGGTCGGCAAGGGAGAAGGCAAACAGATCATGACGGTGGAACAGGCGGCTGTTTTTGCCCTTCAGCGTTGTAAAACGGCAGAAGAGGCGTTGAGTCTGATTACCTCCTTGATGGAAAAATACGGTTTTCTGCCATCTTGCGGTCCCGAATCGGAATGTCTGACGCTTGCCGATCCGGATAAAGTGTGGGTTCTCGAACTTTTCAGTGTGGGAAAGGACTGGACGCCCGAAAGTGGTAAGCCGGGTGTTATCTGGGCTGCACAACGGTTACCGGACGATCAGGTGGCGATTATCCCGAATTGGAGTATTATAAAGGAAATCGATCTTAGTAAACCGGACCAGTTCAGGGCTTCGTCCAACTATATGCAGGAAGCAGTCGACCGGGGTTGGTATGATCCTTCCGGCAAACATCCGTTTGTATGGCAGGAAGTATATGCCCCGACGCCGCGTGAGTGGTCGACGAACCGTTTTTGGTTGTTTTATGAGACATTTGCCCCCGGAACGACCGGCATTCCCCGTCATACGAACGATCCGTTCAAGAACCTCGATCAATACACGCAGTATGTGGAACCGCTCGGCTCCTATCCGTTCTCCGTCGTCCCGGCAAAAAAGTTGGCGGTGCAGGATATCATGGCTTTCCAGCGTTCCACATTCGAAGGGACGATCTATGATAAAGAAAATGATGCCGCCTGGTACTATGTTGGTCCTGATGGAAAGGCGGTGAAGAGTAAATTGGCGACTCCGTTCCCGACCCGTGAGATGCAGAAGCAGATGAAGACAACCCGTCGCCGCGCGGTTGCCCGTATGGATGGCGAATATGGAATGGTAGCCCAGTTGCGAAGTTGGCTTCCGCGTGAGATAGGGGGCCTCTATTGGGTGTTTGTCGATAATGCTTATACATCTCCTTATTTCCCGCTCTTTACCGGCACGACCGCTATTCCGGAAGTCTATCGTACTTATGATCCGAATGCTTACAGCGATCAGTCTGCACGTTGGGCCGTCGACTTTGTCGATAACATGCTTTATCTGAACTGGCAGGATGGAAAGAAGGATTTGCTGGCTGCCCGTGCCCCGATGGAAGAGTCGTTTTTCTCACGCAATGCCGCGATCGAACAGGAATATATGACTTTACAGAAGAAGAACCCCCAAAAGGCGACCGCCTTATTGAACAACTATGCACAAGAATGTGCCGACAAGATCATGCAGACATACCGGGAACTCCGGAACCTGTTGTTGGTGAAATATACGAATAACAAATAACTCCTCCGTTTACATCTATCCGGACCGAAGTTCTTGTAGTTATTGTATGGTTTTCCAAAATCCCCGTTGGTCTAAATCGAAACAGTAGTGCATAAAATTTGATTTTCTACCCCATTTATTTCAAATTACTATTGCAGGTAATATTTTTTAAGAAACCCGCAATAGTATAAAATGTTGGATGATAGATAAATATGAATATCGCTCTTTTGAAGGAGATTATTGTATAATTTAACATTTCAAAAAGCCTGATTCGCCTTTTGGTAGGGGCGGACTATCCTGTTCCCGCGCTTGACGCAGGATCGCAAAGAAACAGACCTTATCCCCATGAATTATCGGGTGAACCCATTCCTTTCTGTATCCTGTGCAGCGTTTCTTTCTCCCCAAGCATCTTATTTATAAATAGGGATTATCGGACAATGAAGCTGTCCGGATGGTTAAAGTATATATAAATGCTTGGAAACTATTTGGAAACAGCTATATTTGTGAATAAAATGGACAGTTTTATTAGTGAGGCAGAAAGGGTATTAAACCTATCCCCTTGTATTTAGTCTAAAGAGTAGAAATATTATAAAGTAGAGGAGAAACGAATATGAAACCCATGAAATTAACATCTTTGATGGTGATGCTTCTGGTAGGCTTCAGTGCCGCAGCCCAGGAGGAGTTCTTTGATGATGTGTATTTCTCTTCCAGCAAAAAAGATAAAAAAGAAAAAACAGAAGAGAAGGTCATACAGCCTAAAGAGGATGCTGAACGTACTACGATGACGTCTACATACAGCACCAGCAAAAGAAAAAGTGCTGTGTCTGATGAAGAACGCGATGTAGATGAATATAACCGTCGCTATACTTCGGTTGACGTGGAGGAGCCGTATGATGAAGATTCAGACGGTGAAGTCTTGGCCGAATATAACGACGATATGGATAATGAAAAAACAGTCGCTTCCGATTCTAAAAAGGAACGTCGTTCGGATACGGAATATACCGAGCGTATCATCCGTTACCATTCGCCGAGCAAGATTACGATTGCCGGAGCAGACCAAGTCGATCTGTATCTGAGTGACGGATATTATGCTTATGGCTACGATACGGATTATTCCAACGGCAGTACCAACGTAAGTGTCAATGTGAACATCGGCAATGGCTGGGGCGGTTACTATGATCCGTGGTACAGCGGATGGTATGGTGGCTGGTACGGCGGTTGGTATGATCCCTGGATTTACAGCCCGGCCCGCTATTGGGGCTACGGTCCATCCTTCGGTTTCGGCTGGGGTTGGGGTGGTTTCTATGCCGGCTACTGGGGCCCGTCTTGGGGCTGGGGTCCGAGTTATTGGGGACCTGGTTATTGGGGTGGTGGCTACTGGGGACATCATCACCATCATTATGTTTCACCGTATAGACATAATTATATAGGATCACGTACATCTGCCGGACAGAGATCTTCTTATGCAAGTGCAAGTGGGAGATCACGTACTTCGGTTGGAAGTAGAACATCTGCAGGAAGCAGGAGTGCAACATCTTTGAGAAGTAGTAGCGCTGCACGAAGTCGTACAAGTACGGGAGTAAATGGACGTACGAGTACAGGTGTAAGAAATCGAACAAGTGTAGGGACTTCTGCACGTACGTCTTCTTCGACACGTTCTTCTGCAGTAACAGGAGGACGCACGCGGATATCTCGTGAAAGTGCAGTTAGTTCGGGTGCTTCTCGTTCTTCGAATCGTCAATATACGGCACCGGCAAGAAGTAGTAGTTCTTCCCGTTCTTATAATAATTATAGTGGGAATTCTCAACGCAGTAGTAGCTCTTTTTCTCCTTCAAGAAGTAGTAGCGGTAGCCGGAGTTCATTTGGAACATCTTCGTCAGGAGGCTCCCGTTCATCAGGAGGTAGCTATGGTGGCGGAGGAAGCCGTTCCAGTGGTGGTGGACGCAGCAGATAGAAATAATTTTTGAGAGAGTCATATATTAAGGACACGCAAGTCGTGTCCTTGCTTTATTAAGATATTTAGAAATAAGAGAGACAATGAAGAAGGTGATTTGTTTATGTGCATCAGCATTACTTTTAGGTAGTGGTTCTATGTTTGCACAAGGTGAAATGGATGCTTATAAGTTCTCACAATATGATTTGAACGGAACTGCTCGTTATTTGTCTATGGGAGGGGCTTTTGGAGCATTAGGTGGTGATATCTCAGCCATGAGAACTAATCCTGCAGGTTTAGCTATATATAGAAGTTCTGAGATCGTAACGACAGTGAGTTTATCTTCTATCAAAGCAAAAACAGATTGGTTGGGCATTGAAATGGATGATAAAAAGACCCGATTTAATTTTGACAATATAGCTTATGTCGGCTATTTCCCTACTGGAAATGATGAAGGTGTGATTGGGTGGAATGTCGGGTTTTCTTATAATCGTGTGAAGAATTTTAATCGTCAGTACAGAATGGGACGAGGAGCCGGGGGGAATTCTATCACAGATTATTTGGCTGGCTATGCAAATCTGGGAATAGACTTAACAACAGGTAATAAGTTGACAGGGAATGATCTTTGGTCAACGGATACTTATAATCCCTATATTTCACAGGACTGGTTGCCTACATTAGCCTTTAATTCAGGTTTGATTGATTCGGATAATAGAAGCCAGGCGGGGAATTTCTTTTCTACTTTTGGTTATTTCGATGATGAACATCAATGGCAACCTTTGGAGGTACAAGCAGCCGATATGTTAGTGTCAGAAAAAGGTGCGATAGACAAGTATGACTTTTCATTTGCTACAAATATTTCTAATCGTTTCTTTATAGGAGCTACGGTTTCTGTAGCGGATATTGATTATAGCACAAGTTCTATTTATGATGAAGATTTCGGTTATTTTAATGCAGAGGCGGAGAATGTAGGATTTAGGGATCATCTTTATTGGGATAACTATTCTTCAATGAATGGGACGGGATATTCTTTTAATTTAGGTGTGATTGCTCGTCCAACCGATTTTTTGCGTTTAGGGGTAGCTTACAATTCTCCGACATGGTATAAAATAACGAATTATTATAGTGCTGAAGCCGGTGCTTTTGTTTTTGATTATTTTAAAGAAAGGCAGAATCCAGTCGCTCCGAATAATCCAGATATGGATTGGGAAGCTAAAACCCCCACGGATTTTTATACGGAATATAAGCTTCGAACGCCGGATAAATGGATTTTTAGTGCTGCAGCTATTTTAGGGCAAAATGCTCTTATTAGTGTTGATTATGAATTAACAAATTATAAATCTATGCATTTGCAGGATAGAGACGGATATGATCAAGAAGGAGATAATAGTCTAATTAAACGCGATTTTCGTACTAGTGGTATGTTAAAAGTTGGTGCGGAATATAAAGTTACACCACAATTTGCTATTCGTGTAGGAGGAGCATGGCAAAATAGTCCAAGTCAAGATCATATGAAATATAGTGAAACTGGTAGTGTTGTAGAAGTGTTTCCTGCAGGAACGCGTACAGCTTATACGGTTGATCATCATATAAATTATTATACCGTTGGTTTAGGATATCGTTTTACTCCTAATTTTTATGTTGACATGGCTTGTGTCTATCGGATGCAGAAAGAAGATGTTTACCCATTTCCCCATCTTATAGGCGAGGTTGATAATGAACCGACTGTTCTGGTAGAATCCATTCCTGCAACACTGAAGACAAACACGACAAAAGTGGTCCTTACATTAGGCTATAAGTTCTAAAAATCATAGTTTGTTCTTAAAAGCCCCCTGTTCGTACATAAAACGTACGGTCAGGGGGCTTTTTTATGTAAAAATAAAGGAAATGTTTGCCTATTTAAAATACTTTTTGTTCTTTTGCCTTTGTAAATATAAATAATATTATTGTCTAACAATTTTAAATATCGTTGCCTATAGCATAAACATTACTCAAGAAAAAACTAAAAATATAGAAGTAATGAAGACTTTAAGAATGATGACTGACGAAGAGCTGGTCGTTCTTTATGCAGAAGGTAATAATGCTGCTTTCGATGTATTGTTGAATCGTTACAAAAGTAGCATACACTCCTACATTTACTTTATAGTCCATAACAAAGATCTCACAGAAGATATCTTTCAGGAGACTTTTGTCAAGGTGATTATGACTATTAAACAAGGCCGTTATACAGAAAACGGTAAGTTTAAAGCATGGATTACCCGCATTGCTCATAACCTGATTATCGATAACTTCCGTCAGGAACGCAGTGAAAATACGGTTTCAAATGATGAAGTGGAAGTGGATCTTTTCAATAATATCAAACTTTGCGACGGCACGATCGAAGATAACATCGTACGCCGTCAGGTATTGTCTGATGTGAAAAAGCTGGTGAAGCACCTTCCCGACAGCCAACGCGAAGTATTGGAAATGCGTTATTATCAAGATCTCAGTTTTAAGGAAATTGCCGATATTACAGGCGTGAGCATCAATACGGCTTTGGGACGTATGCGTTATGCGATCTTGAATATGCGCCGTATGGCGGAAGAAAACAGTATCGAGCTGTCGATGGCTTGATAATAAAAGTTGAAAATTTATTTTCTTGTCATACAATAAGGAGATAGCCTGCCCGTTTTATTATCAAACAAGATAAAAAAACGAGTTGCCTATGAAGAGACTTTCTACTCAATGTATGAATGAAATAGAAAATAAAACAAACAGAAACCGAAAAGAAAGGAAAACAATGCCGCGTCGGCAAACACTTGATTTCCTTACCCAATTTGCGAGGGTTTATCATTCAGAACCCGCTTTACGCACGGAACTCTGTGGTTTAGTAATGAACTGACGTCGTCTTGCAGAAAAGCAAAAAGAGTATGAAACATAAAATAGCACCTTCTCTGTTAGCTGCTGATTTTCTGAACCTGCAGCGGGAAGTGGAAATGATCAACGAGAGTGATGCTGATTGGTTGCATCTGGACATAATGGACGGTGTGTTCGTTCCTAACATATCGTTTGGTTTTCCGGTTCTGGAAGCGTTGAAGCCAATCTGCAAGAAACCGATGGATGTACATCTGATGATCGTGGAACCGCAAAAGTTCATTCCGGAAGTGGCGGCTACGGGCGCTTATATGATGAATGTGCATTATGAGGCTTGTACACATCTGCACCGTACAGTGGCGGCGATCAAAGAGGCGGGAATGAAGGCGGCTGTTACATTGAATCCGCATACGCCGATTTCCTTGTTGGAAGATATCTTGCAGGATTTGGATATGGTATTGCTCATGTCGGTAAATCCGGGTTATGGAGGGCAAAAGTTTATTGAACATTCGATAGATAAAACAGCTCGTCTGAAAGATATGATCCTGGCAAAAGGGTTGAATACCATGATCGAAGTTGATGGCGGTGTCAATATGCAGACGGCGAAACCTTTGCTTGAGGTGGGGGCGGACGTGCTGGTTGCCGGTAGTTTTGTTTTCCGTTCCCCTGATCCGTTGAAGACGATCCGGGAACTGAAAGAATTATAATGTCGACTCGTAGGGGCGGGGTTCTACTCCGCCCAATCAGAAATCGTACCTTTATTGGATGCAATGGGCAGAGCAGAGCACTGCCCCTACGGAATGACGTCCTTTGTGCAATACCGATCAAGCCTTAAACCAACCATTTCAAAACCTTACATTATGATAAAAGAATTACAGATCCGTCCCTTTGCCCGTCCGCTGCTTGTCTGGATTGCGGGGATTATGCTACAGACCGTTTTTTCGTGTTGTACTTATTCCTGGGTATTACTATTGCTTCCTGTTATTATCCTTACCACAGCCGGTCTTGCCTTGAGAGGGCAGGAGCATTTTTGTTATGAAACCCGTTGGCTGTGGGGAGTGGTTTTCTTGTCTCTGTTACTTTTCCTTTCGATACAAAAGACTGCTTGTTCGCAGTTTGAAGCCTTGTCGGAACATCCGGCTTCCCTTCTTTCCCGTTGGGCGAGGGAAGAACAGCAACGATTATTGGAGCCGATCGCAAAACTAAATCTGACCGATGAAGAAAAATCTGTACTGGCCACTATTACTGTCGGTTACCGGCAAGCTATGAGTCGGGAGGTGCGGAACCGTTTTTCGGCTACGGGGGTAGCACATATCCTGGCCGTAAGCGGCTTTCATGTGGCAATCGTCTGTGGCTTTTTATCTTTTCTTTTTTCTTTTCTCCCCAGGAATGGATGTTGCCGGTGGATTCGCTACATCTCGCTGCTTGTGCTATTGTGGGGATTTGCTGCGATAACGGGCTTGGCGGCCTCTTCTGTGAGGGCAGCGTTGATGCTTACAATGTATCTGACGGGCGGAGTGTTGGATAGGAGGGCGGAGCGTTATAATATATTGGCAGCTTCCGCTTCTTGCATGTTGGTTTATGAACCCTTGTACTTATTCGACATAGGTTTCCAGCTGAGTTATCTGGCCGTGCTGTCCATCCTTTATTTCCAGCCCCGGTTGCAGGCGTTGATAAAGGTGCATAATCCGTTTTTGAGGACACCGTGGGGGTGGGTCACGGTCACCCTGTCGGCACAGGCGGGCACGACTTTTTTATGTCTGTATTATTTCGGGCAGTTTTCGACTGTCTTTTTGTTGACGAACTTGCCGCTTACGTTTCTAGCGACTTTGTTGATACCGGCAAGTTTGGTTTATATGTTTTTGCCTGAATGGATTCCTGGGTATGGCTGGTTGCAGGTTGGGGTGGAATGGTTGGCACACGGCCTGCTTTGGGTTGTCGATGCTTTTAGCCGGGTACCGGGGGCGGTTTTCTCCTTCCGGTTCGATTTTCCTGCGATGCTGGTGGCGTATGGAATGCTTTTGTCTATCCTGTTGTATGGTCATACCGGACGTTCGCGTTATTTGCTCGTCATTCTGTTTTTGTTGTTAATTATACTTCTTGTCCGGGTGATTGAGAATTTAAAGCTGTGTGGAATCTAAAAAAAGTAGTACCTTTGTCATTGAAAATAAGAGAATATATGATTACGAAAATCATTCACGAAGAGAAAATTCAGAAAGCCAAGAAGTACGTCGAGAAAGGCGAAAGTTTTGTAATAGTGACACATGTTACCCCTGACGGGGATGCTATAGGTTCCGCATTGGGACTGTACCATTTTCTGACAGCCTATGGAAAAGATAACGTGACGGTAGTGGTCCCTAACGATTTTCCCCAGTTCTATAAATGGATGCCGGGACATAAAGAAATCGTCATTCATGAGAAATATCCTGATTTTGCCGAACAGCTGATCCGGGATGCGGATGTCATATTCTGCCTCGATTTCAACGAACCCAAGCGTATCGAAAAATTGGCTCCGGCTGTTGTGGCGGCAGAGGGGCGTAGAGTGATGATCGACCATCATCTGAATCCGGCCGATTTTTGCCGGGTTACGATGTCATATCCTGAAATGTCGTCTACGAGCGAAATGGTTTTCCGTTTCATCTGTCGTATGGGGATGTTCGACCTGATCAATAAAGATTGTGCCGCTTGTATTTATACGGGTATGATGACGGATACCGGTTCGTTTACCTACAATTCGAATAAGCCGGAAATTTATACGATCATAAGCGAACTGATCAAGAAAGGTATCGATAAGGATTTGATCTACCGGAAAGTGAACCAGGTATATTCGGAAAGCCGTTTACGGATGATGGGATACGTTCTGTATGAAAAAATGAAAGTTTATCCCGAGCAACATGCCGCTCTGATCACGCTTTCGCTGGAAGAGATGAACCGTTTCCATTATGTGACAGGTGATACGGAGGGATTTGTCAATCTGCCGTTGAGCATCGAAAATGTGGCTTTCAGTGTCTTTATTCGTGAAGATAAGGATTATGTGAAGATTTCGCTTCGGTCTGTCGGTGATTTCCCCTGCAACCAGTTTGCAAGCCGCTATTTCAATGGCGGCGGACATAAAAATGCTTCGGGTGGAGAATTTTATGGCTCATTGGCCGATGCTGTTGCCGTATTTGAAAAAGGCCTGGAGGAATTTAATCCTAATAAAACAGAAGATTTAGATAAACATGACTGAGATATGGCGGAGATTGTATACATTTGCCATTCATTTACAATAAATAGGTAACAGATGAAGAGAGGTTTTTATATCCTGTTGATTATGTGCGCCGCCATAATGGTGGTGTCGTGTGACAAGACAAAGTCATACACTGATATGTTGAAGGCCCAGGAGAAAGCTATTGATCGTTTGCGTGCGGATAGCGGATTGGTTTTTCTGGAAGAATTTCCGACTGACAGTATTTTTAAGGAAAATGAATTTGTTGAGTTGGATAATGGTGTTTATCTGAATATCGTCAATAAAGGAAACAGTGAACGTGCGGTGCTGGGGCAAACGGCGATCCGTTCTCGTTTCATCGCCCGGATGTTTATGGAAAACAGTAGCATGGGAACCGGTACCGTCGACCTGCTCGGTCCTAATTCAAACGGTACACATCCGGTAGAGTTCAGATATGGTTATTATACTTCTTTGAATCCTGATTACTCTTATACATGGGATATGTTTATTTGTGAAGGTTTAGGTGCTGGACTTCCTTACGTGGGAGACAGCGCGGTTGTCAAACTGATCGTTCCGTTTAAACTGATGAGCAGTGATTTTCAAAGCTCAGGAACACCTGTGTTTTTTGAGAAAGTGAAGTATACTTTTATAAAATAAATCTAACTAAATGACACTGATTAAATCTATTTCTGGTATCCGTGGGACAATAGGCGGGAACCCGGAAGACGGGCTCAATCCGTTGGCTATTGTTAAGTTTGTGGCTGCTTATGCTACATTCATTAAGAAAAACACGAAGGTGACAACAAACAAGATCGTGGTAGGTCGTGATGCACGTATCTCCGGTCCGATGGTTAAACAAGTCGTTCTCGGTACGCTTACGGGAATGGGCTTTGACGTGGTAGATATCGATCTGGCTACTACTCCGACTACCGAATTGGCTGTTGCCTGGGAAGAAGCTTGTGGCGGTATCATTTTGACTGCCAGCCACAATCCGAAACAATGGAATGCCCTGAAGTTATTGAACGAACGGGGGGAATTCTTGAATGCTGCCGAAGGTGCCGAGGTGCTGAAGATTGCTGCTGAAGAAAGTTTCGTATTTGCCGATGTCGACAATTTAGGAAAAGTCTATGTCAATAATACTTACAATCAAAAGCACATCGAGAGTGTGTTGAAGCTGGATTTGGTGGATGTCGAGGCTATCAAAGCTGCTAATTTCCGTGTCGCTATCGACTGTGTAAACTCGGTAGGTGGTGTTGTTATTCCTGAATTGCTTTCAGCTTTGGGGGTAAAGGAAATTTTCAAGTTGCATTGTGCTCCTCACGGTAACTTTGCACATAATCCGGAACCGATCCCTGAAAACCTGACGGAGATCTCCGACCTGATGAAGCATGCCAAAGCCGATGTCGGTTTTGTTGTGGACCCGGACGTAGACCGTCTGGCTATTATCAGCGAAGATGGGGAGATGTTTGGAGAAGAATATACATTGGTGGCTGTCAGCGACTACGTTTTGAGTCATACACCGGGCAATACGGTCAGCAACCTGAGCTCAAGCCGTGCTCTGCGTGACGTTACCCGTGCTCATGGTTGCGAGTACAATGCGGCAGCAGTGGGCGAAGTGAATGTCGTAACGAAGATGAAAGCGACTAATGCTATTATCGGTGGCGAAGGCAATGGAGGTGTGATCTATCCGGCCAGCCATTACGGTCGTGATGCTTTGGTGGGTATCGCTTTGTTCCTGACTCATCTGGCAAAGAAGCAGATGAAGACAAGCGAACTGCGTGCTTCCTATCCTCCGTACTTCATTTCCAAGAAGAAAGTAGAACTGACTCCGGATATCGATGTAGATGCTATCTTGGCAAAAGTAAAAGAGAAATTTGCCCAGTATGATATCACCGATATCGATGGTGTGAAGATCGACTTCCCTGAAAAATGGGTGCATCTGCGTAAGAGCAATACGGAACCGATTATCCGTATTTATTCCGAAGCTCACACGATGCAGGAAGCGGAAGAGATTGGTGACGAGTTGATTCAGATCATTCGCGATATGTGTAAATAATCTTTCATCAAGATAAAAAAGAAAAGAGGTTATGCAATCAAGCATAACCTCTTTTTTGTCTTTTTCAAAACATATATGTTTCGATCTCAAAACACCGATGTTTGATTATTAAAATAGCGTAGTTCTCTTTAATTTTTTGAGTTTCAAAAGATAAGCGGAGCATAGAAAATAGGCAGGTAACGATTAGGTGACGAAAATCCATCGCTCGCTTGCGTTTTTCTGCATAACCTCAAATAACTCTTCAACAACAAAAGTAGTTAATATTCTTGGCCTTAGCAAATTTTTACGGGAGAAATTTCCCCAATAAAAATCCTTGGTCTAAGTAGTTTTTTCCCTTGAATCCGTTTCCATGAAAAAAAGGAAACGGATTTTTTCAATGGAGATGACTCGAACATTTTATCTTGTTTTCCGGTCATTTCGATTTTTCCTCAAGGCAGAAAAAATCCGAAATGCTCTCGGATTGCAATCATCTCAAGAGTCGTTCCCTCAACAGCCTCTGTTTGTAGCATTTCAAGTCTTCCTTTTTCAAGCCAAAAGCGATACAGGCAAAATTCATGTCCCGTGGTGAAAGGAAAGGGATTTCCTTGATGATTTCCCGGAACCCTTCAATGCCCCCATAGAAATTGAACCCGGCGTAGTAGTCCTCCAGCCATCCCCTTTCCAGAATCCGCCGCACGACAATCTTCCGCGACTTCCACCAATCGAAGTCCGACAGGTCGTATTCCCATAACAATGACGGGGAAACGGAACATGCGCCATATTTCTTGTAATCATCGAATATTGTCATTCCATCCAAAATGAATACTGTCCAAAGATAGTCTTTTTCTCCCGAAGAGACAAGCCTCTCTTCAGGAAATATTTCGGAATCAATAAAAAAACATCAAAAAATATCATTGATACATAATGGTTTACTGGCGAAATATGGGGCTGGCGGTATCCGTCAGCCCTATGTTCACCCTCCGATTTTCCCAAACTTTGCAGACGAGGAAAGACAAAAACAGTATCGAACTAAAAACAACTGGCAAATGGAAGAAGGCAAGAATGAAATCATGGAGCTCAAGCGGATGATCGAAGGGTGTTTCGAGCGTCAGAACAAGCTCATCTCCCGTCTGGAAATGGAGCTGGAGGCACTCAGTAGCTTCAACGGCAAGCAGATGCTGGACAGCCGCGACATGCGTCTCCAGTTGAAAGTCTGCGACCGGACACTGATACGCTGGCGCATGTCGGGAAAGCTGCCGTCCTTCAAGATCAGCGGCAAGGTCTACTTCTGGGCATTCGACGTGTACAAGTTCCTCCGGGAGGAATATGGCACGGCCGTCCTGCCGGAAGCCTTCGAAAAACAGGAACCAATAACAATTAAAAATAGCAAGACAAATGGAAAATCAAAGTAAGTACATCATGATCGAGCGGAACAAGTTCGCCGCCCTTGTCAAGGCACACCGTAAATGCCTGCAAATACTGAGTATCCTGACCTATGCGCATACCGTCAAGGAAGTGCGGCTGACCTTCACGCTGGAGGAGATCTGCGAGCTTCTGCAGATGACCCGTGAGGAAGTGGAGGCACAACGACAGAGGGGGTACATCCGTTTCAGCGTGCAGAACGGCATAACCGTCTACGAGATCACGGACATCCTTCGGTTGAAGAACATGCTGGAGATGGGCAGGATATACCGCAAGATCGACGAAATGGTGATAACCATTCCGGTGAAAAAAGAGACCGGGAATGTAGCGGATTCATTAACCGATTAATAGGATTCAATATGAGACAGTTGGTACATGCCTCGCTTTTCAGCGGGTTTGGCGCGGCGGATCTCGCCGCCGAATGAATGGGATGGCGCAACGCCTTCCATTGCGAGATAGACGAGTTTTGTAACCGAATTTTAAATTACTGGTTCAACCATGCAGAAAGTTATACGGATATTACAACTACGGATTTTCGGGGATGAAGGGGACGGATCGACATCCTTACAGGAGGTTTCCCCTGCCAGCCCTTTTCCGTTGCCGGCCGGCGAAAGGGCGCGGAGGACAGCCGTTACCTCTGGCCTCACATGCTCCGTGCCATTCACGAGATCCGGCCCGGTTGGATTGTTGGTGAGAACGTTGGTGGCATCCTCCAGGTGGTACAGCCCGGCAAGGCGGCTCACGTGGGATGTCAGCCCTCTCTGTTCGGAGAGGATCAGCCTGTATACCGTAAGCGGGAGGAATACGTCGTCGAGACCATCTGCCGTGATCTTGAGCGTGAAGGATATACCGTCCAGCCGCTGCTTATTCCGGCTTGTGCCGTCGGTGCCCCGCACAGAAGGGACCGTGTCTGGTTTGTTGCCCACGCCGATAGCCTCGGACTTCAAGGTAAGGGGACCCGGCAGCCAACAGAAGGGCCTGCCGGAGATCATCCGCGAGCTGCTGCTGCCCACCCCGACAGCGACGGAGATACATCACTGGCAACGGGTGGAACGTTGGAAACGTCAGGGGCGCACCTCCATGCACGAGACGGAAGACGGGGAGAAGAACCCCAATGGCCTGACAGACTTCCTTGACTTCCACGGGCTGCTCCCGAGCTTGGAACACATTGGGAGGAAGGGGAAGAACCCGCAGCAGGGCGGCTTTCCCGATTCCTTTGCCCAAACTGGGAGGAGTTTCCAACTCAATCCCCTGTTTGTGGCCGAGATGATGGGATTCCCCACGAGTTGGACGGTATTACCTTTTCTTCCTGGCGGCAGCAGTCCGTCAAGGGATACGGGAACGCCATCGTCCCCCAGGTAATCCATGAGATATTCAAAGCGATAGAATTAACCTATAAACAGTAAACGACATGCGCACGTTAGTCATAACAGAACATCCCGAGTTCGGCAAGGTCCGGACCGTGGAAGCCGGAGGCAGGGTCTGGTTTTGCGCCAGGGACGTGGCCTCGGCATTGGGATACGCCAATCCCAAGGATGCCGTCAACCGGCATTGCAGACCGAAGGGGGTACGCGTCCACGACCTCCTGACGGCAGGCGGCCGGCAGAAAGTGAAGTTCATCGACGAGGGGAACCTGTACCGCCTGATGGCCGGCAGCCGCCTGCCCTCGGCCGAGAGGTTCGAGAGCTGGATCTTCGACGAGCTGGTCCCCCGCACGCTCAAGGAGGGAGGCTACCTGCTGGAAAAAGAGGGGGAAACGGACGCGGAACTGCTCTCACGGACCCTGCAGCTGGCTAAGGACAAGCTGAAAGAGCGTGACCGGTACATATCCGGACTGGAGAAGGAAAACGCGCTGAACGCCCTTAAATTGAGCCTGCAGGCGCCGAAAGTACGTTATTTCGACGAGGTGCTCCACTCTCCAAGCACTTACACGGTCACGCAGATCGCCAAGGAGCTGGGCATGAGCGGCAGGGAGCTGAACCGGAGGCTGAAGGCTCTCGGTATCCAGTTCCGCCAGGGCGGAACCTGGCTGCTTACCGCACGCTATCAGAAGGAAGGATACACACGGACCCATACGCACAGCTGGCAGAGCCGTTGCGGGGAGACCGGCACGGCCATGCATACGGTGTGGACCGAGAAGGGCCGTCTGTTCATCCACTGCCTCTTCAGCCGCCTGCCTCTCTTTTAACCGTCCGCCGCTGGCGGCAACAAAAACAGGAATGACAAGCGGACGGGACGCGGAAAGGAATACCTTGAACTACAGTGTACCGCACGCCTCTGAAAACAGTCCGGCAAACTCGGACTGTTTCTATATCCTAAATTCCATACCGGTCATTTTTTACCCCAGATAAGGATACCGCAGGCAGGAAGAAAGACCGCTGGCCATTACATTTAACATTATTTATATGTGGTAAAAATCTCAATTTATCATATTTGCGCCGTTTAAACGATTTGTTTGTGTATGGGAGTTCTGTATTTATTGATTGAGATTGTATTTGACATGCTGGTCCTTGTCATAGGAGGCATTATCGCTCTCCGGGCAAAGGACAATTTTCAAAAGCGGTATTGGGGTATCATATCATTCTGTATCGGTCTGGTTTTTCTTTGGGAGAACGTCGGTTGGCTAACAATTGTATCGGAAACTCCGGCATATCGCTTCTCCGACCTTTTGAATATGGAGAAAATGTTGAAATGGTACATCCCGGCAAGTATCGTATGCCTGTTTCCTGTTGCCTCCCTCAGGCCGGGCTATCTGTCCGCGTTCAAGGTCCTGTCCTTTATGCTGCTTCCTATTGTAGTCACTACGGTAGGAATCTGTTACAGCGGGTTCAACGGGCATTTCACGTCTGTAACCTCATTGTCCCAGGTCCTCTCCAATTTTGGGAATACCGATATCCGGCTGCGTTGCGGAATTTTCTTCATGACGGTCGTGACACCGCTTTTTCCGGCCGTATATCCGGTAATCAGCCCTAAAACCGGCCGTAAGATAAACCGGAGGATGTACTTGTTTTTGGGGTTCATGCTTCTTTTTCTTATCATTTACATCCTTTTCTCTTTGACCGTCAATGAATTCATATTTAACTTATTCGGCATAACGGCCATCGTCTTCTCCCTGGTGTTCTCCGTTGAATATCTGCTTTATGAGAATCCTTTCTCGTCCCATGACGGAAAGTCCTGTGCCCGGGAAGAGACCGCCGATGGACCACTGCCAGCTGAAAATACGGGGATGCGCCTCCAGAACCTTTTTAACCGGATAGAGGAAACGTTGAAAAGGGATAATCTTTTTACCGACAAGGACTACAGCCTGAAGAATCTGGCAAGGGACATGGACGAGAGGGAGGCCGTCCTCTCGGAAGCGATAAAGGCCGCCGGTTTTACGAGTTTTAGGGAATACCTCTGTGACCTCCGTCTGGAATATTTCAAGCGGCAGGCCGAGAACCGTCCCGGCAAGTACGTGAAGGAACTGATATTCGAATGTGGTTTCACCTCACGTTCCACCTTCTATCGCAATTTCACCAAACGTTTCGGCGAGTCCCCGTCGAGATACATGGAAAAATAAGACGTCTTCCCGAGTGTCACGAGCTTTGGAAAATGTCCCATTTCCGCCAGAAAATGTCTCATTTCCCCAAAGAAGCGTCCCATTTGCCGGGACAGGCAAGGCCCGTGTTTGAAAAATCAGCCATTGGAAATAATTTTGCCGTGTGAAAATTATTAAAAAAATAAACACATGATGAAAAAATTATTTTTAATGGCCGCCATGTTCTGCATGGCATTGGTTTCCGGAACCGCCCAAGAGACGAAATGGGGGGTCGGTATCAACATCGGTTACGGCACTGACGTGTCCAAGCCGTTCCTCGGTGCAAAAGCGCACTACGACATTACGGACGCTTTCACTGTCGCCGCCAGCTTCAACCACTATTTCAAGGAGACTGTCGACTTTGGGGAGTTCGGAGCAGCCGGGGTGGAAGGAAAGTTAAAATGTTGGGATATCAACGCGGATTTTCATTGGAACGTCTTCCGTAATGAGATTTTTAAATTTTATCCGCTGGTCGGTCTCACTTATTTGCATCTGAAGGGGTCCACGGATGTAGCCGGGGCGTCCATCAGCAATTCCGATGGGAAATTTGGCGCCAACTTGGGTATTGGCGGCCAACTGAACCTGGGCAGCAATTGGGCTGTCGGCGTGGAGGCCAAATACCAGATCGTCGACGGGGGACAATTTGTACCGATGGCAAGTGCCATGTACCGGTTTTAAGAATGATACGAATTAGGAATATAATAAAGATTTACGGTTAAAAGATGAAAAAAAATGTACTGTCTTTGATGGCGTTGCTTATGGTAACGTTTTTTATGTCTGTTTCCATGACATCCTGTAGCGATGACGATGAAAAAGTCGATGGTGATGCCGCCAAGGAAATGTTGGTCGGCCAATGGGTCCTGATCAAGGACGTGACGGACATAAACGGGGAAACCGATACGGAAGAATATCCGGCGGAGGCCCGTGAGGAGATCCTCACGTTCAAGGCGGATGGCAGCTGCTCCAGCCAGTGGCCGTCAGAAAACCAGACAGACAATGGCAAATGGGTGCTGGGTGATGACGGAAAAGGACTTACGGTCACGATGGATGGCGAGACTCCCATGAGTATCACTGTCAGGGAATTAAGCTCTTCCAAACTTGTTCTATATTACGAGGAGGAATTTGAGGATATGGGAGACATGATCCACCTCAAGAGCGAGATGACATACGCAAGATTGTAATACGGGATATACTTTTTTTTAGCGGGGCTGCCCTACAAGTCGGACAGCCCCTGGAATATTACTCCCGGCTCCGTTTCATTTATCAAGGCATGTCTACCGAATGGCCCGCTCCCCTGATGGAGCTGTAGTCCCCCCGGATCACTTTCCGCATTGACTTCAGGATATACTTGCACGTGCCACGTATATTGGAAAAGCCGAAGCCCAGCCAGCCGTCACTGAAATACGCTTTTATACACCGGGTGTTCTTGATATACCCCATATAATACATCTTGTCACCGCCGACCTCCCTTGCTTCCACCTACACCTCGTAATATTCGCCTTCGTGCTCCACGCGGGCTTCCCACAGGCAGGTTTCCGTGTCTGCTCCCGGGTAAGACTCCCAACGTTTTACGCTATGCTCCACAATCCTCATATCCAGTTGTTTTTATTTCACAAAGTAAAGCGTCCATCCTGATCTTTCATAATGATATAACTCTTATTATCCATGACTTAACTTTATTTTTCTTTATTCCCGTACTCATCCGGGGACGGGAAGGCTATAGCTTTGGCCCCCTCCGGTTTTCCTTTTCCCTGAGTGTCCGGGTATCCCGCCGCGTCTCCTGCTGCCGTAGCGTGTCGGTAAGCATCCGGATGAAATGCCCGTAATCCTCCACGAGCTGCTGGACGCATTCGAGCCGCAGCGTGTGCGCCATGTTCGCCATCGGGCTTGTACTGCGGGCGGCGATGTCCTGCCTGAGCAACGTGTCCAGGCAGACATTCTGCCTCTTTTTCAGATACTCCAACACTTTTTCCGGACTGCCCGATTCCCTTGCCTTCTTTCTCAAGTCCCTGAAACATTTGTACAGGTAATACTCCTTGTACGCCTCTTCCGCGTGTGACTCGAAAAAGGAGAGGTAATCCTCACCGGCTTTTGCCGCCTTGTTCTGGATCTTTTCGTCCAGGAGTTCCATTTTCTCATTCAGCCGGTCCATAAACCGGACCATGCCTGGGTTCTGTCTTTCCATACCTTATCGTTTTAATCCGTTCGTCCTATGTTTTACGGGTTGTCTGTTTTCCTTTTTCACGTCCTCTTCCGGCTGTTCGAGGGAAAGGATACGCGAGAACTCCATGCAATCTTTCAGCACCTGCCGCGAGCATTCCAGCGACAGCGCGCGGCAGGTATCTGCCATCGGGTGGGTGCCGCTTCCCGCCGGCGTTCCGCCCGCCAGCCTTTCCCTGTGGTACCTGGCGATATCCCCGAAATACCTCTTCAGATCCTCCACGTCATCCGTCCTGCTGACTTTATTACGTAACAGGCGGTAATGCCCGCGCAGTAGCTCCCCCTTGTACAGGTACGCGGCTTTCCACTCAAAGAAACGGCAGTAGTCCGTAGAGGCGGACTCCAACCCCTCGCGCATGACATTCTCGACGGCTGCGATCTTGTTGTCCAGCAATTTCCGTAGTTTGCGGACGCTCCAGTTTTCCTGCCTCATATACGTTACATCTTTAATCCGTCCTGCCTCTTTCTTTCAGGGCCCTTCTTCGTTTTTATCTCCTTCTGGGGAGCCTTCATGGACAGAAGCCGTTCGAAGCCAGCATAATCCTTGACCAGTCCCTGCATACATTCCAGCCGGTAGGTATGTGCCAGATTGAAAATATCGTCCGTGCTACGCCTGCGGATACTCCCGCTGACCAGCTCCTTCAGGCATTCCTCCCGTTTATGCTGTATATATCCATGCACCTCCCCGGGAGCTTCCGCCACCCTGATTACCTGCCGGAGTTCCCCGTATTGCTTTACCATGAAATAGGACTTGAACAGCTCCTCCCCGTTCCACGCAAAATGATAAAGGTAATCACGGTCCAGTTTATCCCGGTTCTCCTTTATATTTTTTTCCTCGTTCCGTATCCGCATGTCCAGATACTCGGCAAGCTGCTCCATGCCGTATTTTTCCTGTTCCGTCATATTCTATAATACTTTTTTTTCCACTGTCACGATCGTATCATTATGCCACCCGCCGTGGGCGACCAATAGAATCTCTATGATTTCAAAACCGTATTTCTTGCCTATTCCACCAGAGTTCCATCCGCAGGTGATTACAATGCCTCCTTTTTTTACAATTCGGCCGATGGCCTCTTTCTGCCTGCTTCAGTATGAAGCCTGGGTGGTTTGCATATTGACCGTGATCCCTAACGCTTTATAACATTCCGCAACTTGCCGTGGAGAATAAGGAGGATCATATAGAACCGTATCCACACTATCCGGTTTAAATAAATTCAGGAAATCCGTGGCATCCATATGAAAATCAGTATCATACTGGGGATCAATATCATTCGTTACGTTCGCAAGCCTGTTCCCGGCCGCAAACGGATCTATGGTATAGCCGTTCGCGTATTTTTGAATGAGTTCCCTAATAGACTTGATACAGAATGTACGACTGTTGGGCATTTGCCAAACTCTCCTAATTAACATATGGTTCCTTATTTTTAACGATGTCGGTTATATCTTTATCCTCGATGGAGAACGGGATGTCCAGTGTCCGTTCCACGCCGAAGTTGTCCACCGCCACGAAGCGGATCTCGGGATTGTCTTCTCCCGTGTTCCGGTAAAAGAGGGTGAACACTTGGCGGAGGATGTCCGTCGTGTCCAGCCCCGCGATGCCGGAGAGCTCCGTCAGCTCGCGGTTCACCAATTTGGTACCGTCGGTTTCGAACACCTCGCCGTCACCCTCCAGCTGTATGTATCCGATGCGGTAACGGGCCTCGCGGTAATCCCCCTCACGGTTAAGCGTCAGACGGATCTCCACCGTCTCATCCGGCTCAATACCTTCTTGCAGGTACCAGGAAGAGAGCGAGAAGTCGTATGCCTGCCGCACTTCCAGACGGTCGTCGCAGCCGGCAAGGGTGCACGCCAGCAGAGCCAGCGCGCATCCCATGATGAATGTTCCTGTTTTCATTGTTTCCAGTTCTTAAAAGATTAATCGATGATATATTTCAGTCCGACGGCCACTACCGTATGGAAATGTCCTACGGACGATCCGAAGAAGACACGCTGCCGGACATTGAAAAGAAAAGCCCAGCGGTCGGTCAGGTACGCCTCCATCTCGAATGCCGGGGCGAAGCCGTAGATGAAGGCACCCTTGTGCAGCAGGGTCGCCCCGTCATAAAGGAGCCTGCCATTCCGGTTTACCCTCTCATAACCGGCCAGCGCGGACAGGCCGGCGGAGAGGAACACGTTCCTGCCCCTGTCCGAGAGGAACGGGAAGAGACAGCCCGCCTCCGCGGTGAACTGCTCCTTGGGAACCGCTATTTTCTTATAGGCGTAATGCTTCTTCACATAATCCGCCCCGAATACCCAGCGCGAGCGGTTGCGGTTGTAACGGCTCAGGGCCATCCCGATTTGGAAATTCCCCCTCAGGTGCCTTACGTTTCTTCCGAAGTCATCCACGCCGCCCAGCCTCAGTTCAAGCCCCGTCTGCCCGGGCAGGTAGCGTTGGGCGGAAACCTTGCCCGCCAAAGAGGACAGGAAGGAGCACATCATTATTATAAACAGATATTTCCTCATAGAATTACTCCTTTATCAGTTCGTCCACCAGTCTGGCGTCCACCAGGTCGCTGTTCTCGATATGGAACCGCTGGTGGCGTCCGCCGCCTTTCTCGTAAATCTCCACCTCGATGAGCTTGTCATCGGGGATGACCACCTTGTGGAAAGCATAGACGATGCGTCCTTCCCCCTTGCCCTCTATACGCCTTAGTTCATTGAGCGCGCGCACCGGCTCGATGTAGGTCTCCTGCTGCGCCGTTCGCTTGGCCACTTTCTTGTCCACCACCTTGAAGCGCACGAAGTCAATGTCGAAGGGCACATGCGAGGAGTTGGCCAATGAGATGTGGAGGAACAGCAGGTCCTTATGCACATAGATGCCCTTGAGCAGGGCCTGCATCCCGAACTGGCGGCAGCCGATGTGCTTCACGTCCCTGCGGTCCAGACGGTGTACGGTGTACATCAGGCTGGCGATGACCGAAGGGTCCTCCTCGCCGAGCTCGGTCACACGGACGGCACTCCCGCAGCCGGAACCTTCCGGTGCAATCCAACGGTCCATGTTGATGTTCAACGCTTCCGGCTCCTCCTCGTAGGAGACGATAAAAGAATAGAACGAACCGTCGCCCGTGATGACCGAGAAGTTCGTCTCTCCGGGGAAATCCCGGACGGCTGCCTTTACGCGCACCACGTTCTCCACGCCGTCCGCCTTGCCCGCGATGATGTCCGTGCTGCCCAGGTCGACATAGCGGACCTCCGAGGGGAAAAGGATATGCACCGTCTTGCTGAACGGCACGCCGATCCTGTAGGGCGTGATGTGCTGGCTGGCGGTCAGGATCCTGACCCCGCCCTCCGGCTTGCGCTCCTGCGCCCGGCAGGTCATCCCCGTCAGCGCAGCCATGATTAAAAGAATGAACATTTTCATCTTGAATGATTGCTTAAAAATTACAGTTAAACCTTGTTATTGCTTTTTTGTGACCAGCAGCACCTTGTACCCGGCCTTCAGTTTTACCTTGACCGCCTTGACCCGCTGCGAGATGAACCGTGTCCCGCCCTGCAGGACACCCCGCGTGAGGTCCATCGCCACCTGCTGCCCGGCGGAACCGGCGAAGGAGATGCTGCCGCCCATGCTCTGGCTCACGTCCCCCAATACTTCCTTGGCGGCCGTCCGGCTTTCCGATCCCGGCACGAAGATGCCCCGCTGCCCGTCGATGTCATATGTGGCCAGTTCCACCGGGATGATATTTCCGGCATATTCGATGCTGCTTACCAGGATATCCAGGCGTTCCCCCCGGATGTCGGCCGTACCGGTCACCAGGCTGTTGGCCGGCACGGTGACACTTCCGGCCTGCAGGGGCTCGAGCAGACGCAGCTTCACCCGTCCTCCCTGTTCGAGGGTCTGGCTCTCGGAAATGCAGGCCGGGATGGTGTTCGTCCCCATCCGGTAGCTGCTGCCCACCGCCGTGTTGAAACCGTAGTTCCTCTCCACGGCCAGTGAGGCGACAAACGCGGAGTCCGTCAGCGGCTGCTCCAAGGAGGAGGTCGTTCCGCTCTCCGCCCGGCTGACAGGGACAGGCTCCGGCTTTTCTTCCTCCTTCGCCTCGCCGGGCGAGCCTTCCGGGTTGGGGGTCAGGTACCTGGCGGCCATCCGGTAGGACTGTTCCATCATCCGCTCGCGGGATTCCGCTCGCCGGTTTTCCGCTTCCGCCTCTTCCAGCCGGCGGTTCAGCTCGTCCACTTTTTCCTTCAGGGTACCATCGGCTGTTCCCTGCGGTGTCTCGTAGAAACTTTCCAGTTGCTCGGTGATCCTTTCGTAGGTGTCCGCCGACTGCCGTATGCTTCCGTCCGGGCCGGATACGCTGTCCGTCTGTCCCTTACCCTCCAATAACCTTCCGGCAAGGTCGGAGAGCGACTGCATCCGTCTGTCTTTCTCGCGACGGGCCTGCTGTCTTTCATAAACGTCCGTTTTATTCCCTTCCAGTTGGACCGTCGTGGGTTCCGGCACGTTCACGTTGAATCCGGAACCGCCCGCCACCGTTTCCCCGCTGTCACCGGAAGGGGCGAATATTCAGTAGAGGACCGCCAGGAATACCAGCACGAAGGCCGGTATGACGATGTATTTCCTGCGACGCAGGATTTCCTCCTCGCTAAGCCGCTTTTCCGGTTTTGTTCCTTTGGAGGGGATATCCCCGGCTTCCGCCGGCCGTGTGCCTTCCGGGGCTTCCCCGGCGGGCACGTGTTCTTCTTCCATGTTACTCTTCCTGTTTTCCATTCTGCTGGGGTTGTTTAATGGTCCGGTAAATACTTGTTACTTGTCCTTTCAGGGGATCGGGCAGCCTGCGCAGGGTATCCGTGAGGCTGCCTTCCCCGAAGGGAAGCTCCATGCGCTCCCTTGCCGGTGTCAGCCGGCCGGCGACGCGCAGCAGGACGATACCCGATGCGACGCAGGTGAAGGCCAGCATCGCCACGAGGATGCCCCGTCTCTGTTTCTCGGAAAGGCCGTCCAGATATGCCTTCAGCCTTTCCCTTGCCGTTGATTTTATATCCATTTTCCAGATATTATTGAATGATTGATTACTGCGGGTGCGGGACACCGTTACCTTTCCACGGTACGCAGGTCCCTGTTTTCCAATATCTCAAAATGCTCCGCAAGGAACCCTTGCGGGTTGTTGTCCGAGCGGACCGTGCTCTGCAGGCGGCAGCGTGTCACCAGGGAGCGTTCGGTGATGTTGCTTCCCCGGATGATCATCTGCCGGGCATAGGTGGTGACGCGGTAGGGATAGCTGTCGAAATCGCAGCTCATGCTGTCCACCACCACCGTCTGGTTGACGTTCCCGCTGATAAGCCGGTTATAGAACCCTTTCTCGTTCCAGTCCCGGTAATACCCGTACAGGCTCTTGTCGGCCAGGTACATCGCCCGGTTTATGTTCGACTCGATGGCCGCCTTGTCGGGGGCCAGCGTGAAGAACAGCTCGTGCAGGCGGCGCACGTGCTCCCTCGCTTCCACCGGGCGGTTGCGCGCGGCGTCCTGCGAGAGGGCCATGATGAGCGACTTCCCCTCGTCCAGCACGTAGATCTTCTCCCGCTGCTCCTCGGCGAACCGGTAGGACTTCCAGACGGAAAAACCGGTCAGGAGGGTGCAGGAGGCGAGGAAGACGATACTGAACAGGCGGATCTGCCTGAACGAGGACTCGATGTTTTTTAAGCTCTTGAATTCCATGTCTTGAAATGAATGAATGTTATTATTCAGTCGTTTTTACTTTTTCAGTAGCACTCCGGCCACGTTGCCCGTGGATGCTCCCGCCACGGCCCCGCCCACATTGGCGGCCTTGCTTGCCGTGTTGTTCATGTTCCGGTTGTACGCCCCCATGCCTCCGGCCTGGACCACCCAGTTCGCCACGGTAGGGACGCAGAAGTATCCCACCAGCCCTATGAGCATGAACACCAGATAGATGGCCGTCGATCCGTCCGGGGAGAAGACGCTCAGGGGATCCTGTATCATTTCCATCTCGCTTTGCAGCACCAGCGTCTGTATCCTGGCGAGCATCACCCCGAGCAGGTCGGAGATGGGCAGCCAGAGGTATACGCTGATATACCGTGCCAGCCACTGCACGAGCGTGCCCTGGAAACCGTCGAAGACCGAGATCGCGAAGGCTATAGGCCCCAGCACGGAGAGGACGATAAGAAAGAAGGTGCGTATCGTGTCCACCACCAGCGAGGCGGCGCGGAAAAGGAACTCCATCACCTTGCGCATGATGGTCTGCACGATGCTTTGCAGGGAGAAGGAGTAACAGGTGTGGGACATCCGCTGCATCACCGTGTAGTCCTCCTCGCTCCAGCCCATATCGGCGATCTCCTTCTCCAGCTCCTCGTCCGTGGGGTTGAACTCCCCGGTCACGGCCACCTTCAGCGGCATCTCGGAGAGCAGCCTGTCCTTTTCCTCCTGGAACTTCCTCACGTCGAAGGTCTGGTCGTGGAGCATGGCACCCGTTCCCTGCACGACGGGGCTCAGGATACCGTTCAGGCTTCCCAGCACGATCACGTCGAAGAACAGGATGCAGATTCCTAGGCAGAAGGGGCGCAGCATGCCGAACACGTCCACCGGTTCGGCACGCGAGAGGGACTGCCACACGCGGTAGGCTATGTAGAAGAGCGCGCCCAGGGCGGCGATGGCCGTGGCCAGCGTCATCATCGGCTGGCAGAGTTCGGTCATCTCGTCATACAGCCGGCGCAGGATACCGTGCAGGCTGTCGAAAGATAGGGATAGTAATACCATATAGTCTGTATCTTTTTAAAGGTTTACCAATAGCGTTCGTTCTCCCCGTAAAGTTTCAGGACCTGTTCGGTCTCGCCCTTCTCCCTGGCCCGCAGGTAGGAGACGCGCAGGTTCTTTCGGGTATAGTAGTTCACCAGCGTCCTGTAATGTCTCATCTCGCGGTACACCCTTTCTATGAGGTCCAGCCGCTCCTTGTCGGTCATGGACATGCCGGTGGGGTTGATGATGTTCTTCAGCCCGGCCACGGACGCGCTGCTTTTCTTCATGATGTTGTTGTAGCCGAAGGCGATGGCCTCCAGCTCCCGCTGCGTGTAGTTCTCGTCGGTGAGCATCTTCCCGTAGTTCGTCACATAGCTCTCCGAGATTTCCGAGAGCATCAGCACGGACTCCTTGACCTTCAGGCTCCCGCTCACCAGCGAGTTCACGCTCTTGAGCATGTCGTAGTATTTCCGGCTTTGCTCATAGATCTTCGAGGCCTCCTTGAAGGTGGACATGGCGTTCTGCGCCGTCTCGGAGGTCTCCACCATCTCGTTGACGCTGTTCACGATGCCCTGCGCCAGGTTGCCCGGGTCGGTCACCACCCATTGCGCGTGCATGGCCGGTACGGTAAGTAAAAAGGCGCACAATGCGCTGAAAATTTTTCGTCTCATTGAATCGTTCTTTTAAATGTTTTACAAAGATTATCTCTTGCCGCTGTTCTTTTCGGCGGCCAGTATCCGTATGGCCTGTTCCATGCTGCCGGTCTTTGCCGCCATCCGTTCCACTTCCAGCTTCTCGCTCTCCTCCGTCGTGTAGGTAAGGTACTCGGCCATGGAGGTCTCCGTGGCATAGACGGCCGACTGCACGCCTCCCAGTCCGATCCAGACCTCCTTGTACCGGCGTGAGGGATCGTTGGCGCGGTTGATGGAGAGGATCTGCGAGCATTCCTTGTCGGTCAGTCCTAAAAGGGTCTGTATCCGTTCGAACTTATTGAGGTACTTCCTCTGGTCCAGCAGGATCTTGCAGTCCGAGTTGTTGATGATGGCCTCCTTCACGATCGGGGACGAGATGATGTCGTCCACCTCCTGCGTCACCACCACCGCCTCCCCGAAATACTTTCTGACCGTCTTGAAAAGGTACAAAATGTAGGCGGCCATATTGGGGGACATCAGTGATTTCCAGGCCTCTTCCAGCAGGATGACCTTGCGGATACCTTTTAAGCGGCGCATCTTGGAGATGAACGTCTCCATGATGATGAGCGTCACCACCGGAAGCAGCACCTTGTTCGATGATATGTTGTCCAGCTCGAATACGATGAACCGCTTGTGGGTCAGGTCGATCTCCTTGTCCGAGTTCAGAAGGAAGTCATAGTCCCCTCCCTTGTAGAACGGCTCCAGCACGTTCAGGAACCCGTCGATGTCAAAGTCCTTCTCGCGCACCCTCTTTTTCTCCATCATCCGGCGGTAGTCGTCGCGGACGAACTCGTAGAACCCGTTGAAGTCCGGCCGGGGCTCCGGGTTTTCCGTAATCCTGCGGATATAGGCGTTCACTGCGCCGGAGAGGGCGACCTCCTCGGAGCGTTTCGGCAGCTCGTCCTCCCGCTTCCAGAGCGTCAGGATCAGCGTCTTGATGCTCTCCCTCTTTTCCACGTCAAACTGCCGGTCCTCGCTGTAGAAGGGATTGAAGGTGATCGGGCGGTCCTCCTCATACGTTATGTAGATCCCGTCCTCCCCGCGGGTGCGCTCATGGATGAGCCGGCACAGCCCCTTGTAGCTGTTTCCCGTATCCACCAGCAGGATGTGCGCGCCCTGCTCATAATAGTTGCGCACGAGATGGTTGGTGAAGAAGGACTTGCCGCTGCCCGAAGGCCCCAGAATAAATTTGTTGCGGTTTGTCGTGATGCCCCGCCTCATCGGCTCGTCCGAGATGTCCAGATGGATGGGCCTGCCACTGAGCCGGTCCGCCATCTTGATGCCGAAGGGCGAGAGGGAGGAGGCGTAGTTCGTCTCCCCGATGAAGAGGCATGCCGCCTGCTCGATGAACGTATGGAAGGACTCCTCGGCGGGAAAATCACCCTCCCCGCCGGGGATGCCCGCCCAGTAAAGGGTCGGCGCGTCCACGGTATTGTGCCGGGGCTTGCAGCCCATCTGTGCCAGGGCCGAGCCGGTGTCGTTCCGGATGTTCCTCAGCCTCTCCCTGTCCTCCGACCAGGCCATGACGTTGCAATGGCAGCGCACGGGGACCAGTCCGAAGGAATGCGCCTCGTTCAGGTACTCCTCCGTCCACTGCCGGTTGATCTCGTTGGCGCGGCTGTAGCGTGAGAGGGAACGCATATTCTTGGCCGCTTTCTCGAAATGCCGGAGGGTCTCTGCCGGATCATCTATGAACACGTACAGGTTGCAGATATGGTTATGGGGTAGCATCAGCCCCACGGGAGCGGCAAAGGAGAGGCGGCAGTCGCTGCGGTCGGTGGAATACTTCTCGAACCGCCCGTCCGTCCGCACCGCGGCGGGCAGGTCGTCCGCGTCGGAAAGCGTATGCACCGAGAGCCGTTTGTCGCCGACGCGCATTTCCGCGCCCCTGAGCCGGATGTCCTCCAGCGTGGTGGTGTCCTCCTGCGAGAGGGAGAAGTATTTCTCCACCAGGCCGGCCTCCTTTCCCTTTCCGGTGATCTCCTCCGTCGTGAGCCGTTCCAGACGGACCAGCCCGGAGTCGCGGATGATACGTTCGAACTGCTCCACGGCTTCCAGGAAGCGGAGGACGCCGTCCTTGTCGCGGACCTCCCTGGGGAGGATATGCCCCCTGCAAAGGACGGAGAAGTTGCTCTGCTGCCGCATGCGCTCCTTCGTGGTACGGGTGATGAACAGGTACGAGAAGTGGTTCAGGAAGGGCCGCTCGTTGAAATGAAGCTCGAAACTGCGGTCCAGGAATCCCAGCTCTTCGCTATCGGTACGTGCCCTGTAGCTTTCCTCCAGGAACCAGTCCTGACGGTGGACGATGGTATGGCAGGGCAATACCTTGATGGCCTTCCCTCATGCGCCGTGCATGGCCTCGTAATCGTCGGAGGTGAGGGTGAAAATCTCCGGCAGGCGGACCTTGAAGCCGACGGTCACGTCCGCGTCCTTGGAGAGGATGCACCCGTCCTCGACGGCGAGAAGGGGGAACTTACTTTCCAGGGTGGACGCTTTGAGTATGTTTCGCATATTTTCTTCGTTTAAAAAGTGAGGTGATACGTTTTCTGTTGATGATGTAGTAGGGACGGTAACCTGCCGCCGCCAGCTTCATCAGCCCGTGGGGGCCGTATTTCCTGTTCAGGCGGAACACGCAGAGGGTGATTCCCGTGGCCGATACGACGCAGAGAGCGATGCAGAACCAGCGGTTCACGCCCGCCATGTAGAGGATGACGAACACGAGGAAGACGGCGAGCAGGCCGCCGGCAAAGAGGTAGAGGTACTGCGCTTTCAGGCCGCAGAACTCCACGTCCTGCCCGACGCCCTTGTTCAGCTTGTATTCCATACGGCATGGGGGTTACAGGAAGAACGACCTCAGCACCGTGGCCGCCACGATCAGGAACACGCAGGCCCCGAACCAGCTTCCGGCGGTCTTGCCCGTGTCCGGATCGCCCGACGAGAACTTGGAATACACGCGGATGGCTCCGATCAGCCCGCAGAGCGCCCCGGCCGCATAAATCAGTTTCACGGCGGGGTCAAAATAGCTGTTCACCATCTGCGTGGCCTGTACCAGCCCGGCGGACCCGTCACCGGCGGCGAACGCGGGGGCTGCTCATGTGGCCAGTCATGCCAGCAGGAAGGCCGTTCTGGCCGCTATGCGCCCGATAAGGGATGCCAATATGTCCGTCACTTTGCCCATAGGGGAGAATCGTAAAAATGAATGGGTTCTTGAATGTCTCATTGTTCTTATACCAATTTATAATAAATGTTTGTCAGACTTTCTTTTTTGACAAGCCGCGGGCATCCGGCCCGCGGCTTGTCCTTGCAACCACATGTTTACTGCCGGCATCAACCGGAATCATAATAACCGTACATCGTTACCTCCTTTGTCAATTGTTTGCTACTCGTGTCGCTCTCTCTTCGGGACGGGATGTCCGTAAGGATCATCCCGAGTCATGATACACTTTCATACCTATATATTATATTATGTCGGATTTCCTTTTTTACGGTCTGCGGACCCGGATGCCCGCGGACCGTTCTTGTAACCGCATGTTTACTACCGGCATCAGCCGGAATCATGATAACCGTACATCGTTACCTCCTTCTTTAATTGTTTGCTACTCGTGTCGCTCTCTCTTCGAGACGGGGCTGTGTCATAATTCCTGATTATGTGCAGCCTCTTTTTTGTGTCTATACAGC
>ERZ1036467.287-NODE-287-length-29925-cov-43.786307_pt1 | contig 29925 bp, 43 predicted proteins | sample MGYA00514231_ERZ1036467 | MGnify/ENA primary metagenome ERZ1036467 (study PRJEB33795, sample SAMN09464919) | human gut metagenome | isolation source: Bloodstream | host: Homo sapiens | place: USA: Stanford, California | collected 2016-07 ...
TGTGAAAAAGCATGAAGAATGAGAAAACCGCGAACGGCCTGGAGTTTTGAGTGAAAGAACCTGCAAAAAGCCGAAAAACGGCCGCACAAAGCGGTTTTTAGGTGACAGCGGGACGCAAAACGGCGGCAGAAAACGCCGAATGCTGAAACGGGACTTGCAACTGAATTTCGGGCATTTCGGGGCGTTTTGCCGGGCGACAGACCGAGGGCGAAGGGGATGAAAACAAGCGTTTACAAACCGTTTACGGGGCGTAAACAAGGAGACTGGAAAACAGCGAAAAACCGCATGAAACAGCCTTTTTTACGGCTTGTAAACGCATAAAAAAGAACCGTTTACGGATTGAGCACCATAGGCTCTCTCCATGAACGGTTCTTTTTGTTTTAAGTGTGCAAATTTGCACACTTTAAAATTTCATGCACACATAAGGTATGATGCGGCTTTATCAAGATAATAAGAATAATTATTAGAATTGAAATGCACACTTGAAATATGAACTTTTGTTACATTTCCAATATCCACTCCGGCCGTAAAACACCTATCACACGACCATTAACAATGACGTTTTCATCATAGGGAATCGGCTTATATTTTTTGTTTTCGCTGACCAGGTACATGTCCCCCATCCGTTTGACATAACCGCAGCCATCCAGCGTGACGAGAGCAATATCATCCTGCAGAACAGATTCTTTTGAGACCATGACAATATCCCCGTCCGTGTAAATCGGCTCCATGCTATCCCCGCTTACGCGCACACAGAAGGCTGCGCGGAGGGTTTTGCTGTTCTTTACTACCTTTATAGAATGGAAAGCTTCTGGGCCTAGGTAGACACCTGTACCGGCGCTGGCAGGCTGTTCGGAAAGCGGTAAAAAGATGCAATTTTCGGGAATGGCTTGATCTTTTCTCGGTGTTTCCTCGGTGTCAGAGGACGGCGTACGATTCAATTCCATCTCAATAATAGAAAGGACTATTTTCTGAGAAAGCGGATCAAGCCGTCTGTATTTTTTTACAAGGTTCGCCATCTCGTCCGGAGAGGCTGTTTCTTCCCGAATATCAGCCATTTCATCTTGGAAAAGGTAATTTGCATCGCACTGCAAAACCTCAAAAACTTTAAACAGAGTTTCGGCTTTAGGGGAGTTTAGTCCAGTTTCGTAATTGCCAATGGCACTCTTGGTAACACCCAGAGCTTCGGCAAGTGTGGCTTGTGTAAGCCCCATTTTCAAACGTTGTTCTTTTAATCTGGATGCAAAGCTCATTCGTGTAACGCCCCTTTCAATATATTTCTATTTTACCCGTTAAATAATCAAAGCACAATACAAAAGTACAGGAAAACTGAAAAAAGAGTATTGACTGAACAGTAAATCTGTATTATTATATAACAAAGAACAGTATTTCTGTACAAAAGAGGTAAATGCTCATGGATTGGGATAAAGTTATAAGAACGAATATTCGATACATCATCAAAGATAAAGGATTCGTTCAAAAAGCTGTTGCATGTCGTGCCGGGTATTCCAAACAGACATTTAATAACATGCTCACTGGCCGACGAATTATCCGTGCAGATGAGATTCCACGAATTGCAGGTGCATTGGGCTGTGACAGTAAAGATCTTTATGCTCCGCCAAAGGAGAGTGCCGTATGAACTTCCACTGGGAACTGCGCAAAGGTTCCATACGCTGGAAGCTGAGAACCTGGGCAGGCCAGCGGGTGCGGGTGGTGGAAGTGCAGCGGCACGAACTGCGGGTAGAGCGCCTGCCGGAACGCGGGCGTTGCCGGATACGGTACTACCCCGCCGTTGGCCGCATGTTCATCAGCGGCCCGGCGGGGCAGTATATCGGCTGGGCGAATACGCTGGCGGATGCACTCTATAAACTGTCCATCGCTGATACAAGCCAAGTATTGCCCGTAAACGGGCTTTTAAACGAAAGGAGACCAATAAAATGACACAGGAAATCAGACGCAGAAACGAGCCGCTCCTTGTGGGCGGCATGTACGGACAAGGCACCAGCCACTATCTTGTAACGGAACATCTTGAGGGCTTCACGCTCCCCACCGTCCATCTGCGGCGGCAGGACGGCTGGGAACTGGATGCGGTGGGCGCGGCCTTGTACGATACGCCGCGGGGCGTGGAGATACAGTGGGACTACAGCCTGCACGGGCACTTTGTGCCGCGGACATGAGGAGGACAACATGACAAGAGCAACAGGCAGGCTTGAGGACGCCTATGAGATTCTCCAGCGCTCAGAGCGCTACATCCTGTGCCGTAGCAAAGCGGCAAACCCGCGCCATACTTACGCCACTATGAAGCTGGATGCACAAGGCCACGTCTACGGTATCCGGGTACACAGCACATTTGAGGCAGCGGAGCACGAATACTGGGAACTGCGCTTTCCACAGCTTCGAGCATAACAGCCGAAACGGCCCAGTGGGCCGTCTGCCGGGAATGGCCGCCCGGCACTGATGATGGCAGGCCAATAAAAAGCCCGCACGAGGCGGGCGGAAAGGAAGTTTTAATGGATTTAAAGGAATTTATTGTGCGTTGTTCGCGTGACAAAGTGAAAGAAAAAAGCGCTGGATACCATGAAAAATGTAGCGAAGCAATCATTTCCTATTTGGTCGCTTCGGAAGCCTATCACGATATTGTTGAACCTCCCGTTCAGCCAACCTTTTAAAGTCGACTAAATTCTGTCTTTTGTAGCGATCCAAAAGAATTGCGGTTTGGTATGTAGATAGATGCGTCATTGAAATGAAACGATCTTGGTAGAAAAAAGCTAAGTGGTTAAAGGCAAAAAAGTCATTCGGAATAAATTGGAAGTCTTTTACAAATAGTTCCAAACTCTCTCCTTCATCAATAATTCCGCAAGGTGGAGGTGCGTCGCCGAAAACGTAGTCCGATGGTTCAAAAGCCTCTTGCCCATACGAGTACATCACTGACGTCGTGAGTTTAGTCACATCGAGCATTGCAAATAATGTTCGCAACCGACAGTCAAAAATATATGTACGGGTACAGTCTGGAAACTCAGTGGGACGATAAGAGGCAGTTTTCTTTGATAAAGTCCGGATTTGTTTGGTATAGCTTTTCAAATACTCAGGCGCGACAACTGGAAGAACTTCTTCTATGGTTTGACAATACAGCGCAATATCATACTTTAAACAAGAAAGTCGAGTTCCTGCTTTTAAAGGTACATCAAAAATTCTTTGCATTCAAACACCATCCTTTTATATTTCTTGATAATAGTTGCGGCGCTGCAACGCCGCCTCTTACCAATAGGATAACACAAACTGGCCGAGAAGGCCATAACAGCCGAAACAGCCCTGTGGGGCTGTCATGCGGGGGCTGACCTCCCCGCATCTGACGATGGCAGGTCAAGGTAGGTGATTTTTTTGGAGATACTGTTAAATCCCGGACAAGCTGCCTCACTTATGGGGTGTCACCGAACGACGGTGCTACGGCAAATCCAATGTGGATACATTAAGGCCACTTCAATATTCAATGAACGAAATCAGCTTGTGTATCAAATTCCATTAAGTGCTCTTCATCCCGAGGCCCAGCTTCGCTACTTCAAGGAGCACGGCCAGCCGTTCCCCCTTGCAACGGAAAAGCCCGCTTCAGCAAAGGCGTACAAACCGCTGGATCACTTTTCAGCAGCCGAGCGGGAGGAAATACGGCAGGAGATGGAGACACTGGAGCGGTGGCAGGAGTACCGCAGGCAGCCGGGCCGTACGGCGGAGCTGGACGCTGAGTTTGTGGAGCTGCTGCGGCAGGAAGACCCGGGGCGCGCGGTAAGCGTGAAAACGCTGTACCGGAAGAAGAAAGCGCTGGAGGAAAACGACCTTGCGGGGCTGGTGGATGGCCGGGGCAAGGCACGGAAGGGCCGGAGCAGCATCGACGAAACGGTGTGGCAGACGTTCCTCTCTTTCTACCTTGACCTGCGGGAACCGAAAGCAAAGGAGTGCTACGAGGCAACCATCCAATATGTGCGCAGGCATTACCCGGCGCAGGCGGATGGCATCCCGACATACAGCACCTTTGTAAGGCACATTGAAAAGGATGTGCCGTATGCGGTGCAGCAGCTGGGACGCGAAGGAAAGAAAGCCCTGCGCGACCGCTGTGCCCCGTATGTGCGGCGCATCTACGACAACATGGAAAGCAATGAAATATGGGTGGCGGACAACCACACCTTTGACGTCATAAGCCGGGACGGCAAGACAACGCACCGCCTATACTTAACCGCATTCTTAGATGCACGCAGCGGTATCTTTACCGGGGTGTATGTGACGACGGCGCCCAGCAGCCAGAGCACGGTGATCGCGCTGCGGCGCGGTATCCAGCGGTACGGCATCCCGGACGTGATCTATGTGGACAACGGCCGCGAGTTTTTGACCTTCGACCTGGGTGGGCTGGGCCACCGGAAGAAAAAGAGCAAGGCGGCACAGGACCGGCACGATCCACCGGCAATCCTGCAGAGGCTGGGCATTGAAATGATGAATGCGCAGGTGAAAAACGCCCGCGCAAAGATCATTGAACGACGCTTTCTGGACTTTAAAAACCGCATATCAAAGCTGTTTGAAACGTACACAGGCGGCAATGTACTGGAGAAGCCGGAAAACCTGGAGAAGCTGCTGCGGGCTGGTAAAGGCCCCACGGACCTGGAACTGACCGAAGCCGTGGAGCAGCTGCTGGAGGGTTACTTGAACGAGCAGCCCTACGGCGGCGCGGTGGCGGCGGACCGCGGCAAGCCGCGTATGCAGGTATACAATGAGAATTTGCACCGCAAACGGGTGCCGCGCAGCGAGGAGGACTTGAACCTGCTGCTGATGCGCAGCACACGGGCCATCAAGGTGGACCGGCCGGGTGTTTACCTCACTGTTGGAAAAACCAAAATCTATTACCGCACGGACGAATTTGTGCTGAACTATCAAGGCGCAAAAGTATATCTTCGGTATGACCCGCTGGATTTGAGCCATGTGCGAGCCTATGACGAAGACGACCGCTTCATCATGGAGCTGCCTGCGGACAGCCGGATGGTACTGGAATACCGGGCCAGCGCAGAGGAAGTAAAGGAAGCGCAGCAGACGATTCGCAGCTTTGAAAAGCAGGCGGCGGAGCGGATGGCGGCCATGACGCTGAAAGAAATCGGGCCGAACACGAGGCTTGACCTTGCACTTGAGACCGCGCGGGAGAACATGGCGCGGCGCGCAGAAGAACCGGCGCCGGGCGCAAAGCTGATCGAGCTTCAAAGCGCCTACGAGGAACCGATGTTGAAGGCCGTGGGCGATATCGACCTTGACCGCATGATAAACAACATCATCACAGAGAACGGAGGATACGACGATGAGTAAAACGTACAATGAGGCACTGCTGCAGCGCGTGGAGGAATACCTGGCGAGCAGCGGGCTGAGCCAGAACAAGATGGCGCAGGCTGTGGGGCTGAGCCAAACGGCATTGAGCAACTGGCGGCGGAAGATATACAACGGCGACCCGGCATATGTAGAGGGCAAGCTGAAGGAATATTTTGAGACGCAGGCGGCACGGGAGGCCGTGGAGGAACAGGCCGCCCCCTACCTTTCCGACACAGGCTATGTGCCCACGACGGTGAGCGAGGACATCTACAAGGGCATTAAATTTGCCCAGCTGGAGCGTGGGATGGTGGTGCTGCACGGGGATGCGGGTATCGGCAAAACTGAGGGTGCCCGGAAATTCCTGCATGACTACCCGCACAGCACAGTATTCATCACGGCGACGCCAACCACGGGCTCGCTGAACTGTATCATCAAACTGCTGGCCCGGGCGCTGGGCGTGCCGGAGATGCGCGGCCGGATGGACACAATGCTGGCAATCCGGGAGAAACTGGCGGGGACGAATAAGGTGGTCATTATCGACGAGGCCCAGCACCTGCGCCTTCCGGCGCTGGAAGAGCTGCGGACGCTGAGTGACCCGGATATCGTGACAGGCGTCCCCGGGAATGGGGTGTGCTTGATCGGCAACACGGAGGTGTACAGCCGGATGATGGGCCGCCAGCAGGCACAGTTCGCGCAGCTGTTCAGCCGCATCAAAATGAACCGCAACTACACCACACAGAAAGTGAAAAAGGAGGATATCCGGGCGCTGTTCCCCCGCTTGGCAGATGAAAAGCGGGACAAGGAACTGGACTTCCTGTTCGGAATCGCAAAGGGGCGTTGGGGCGTGCGCGGCGCAAAGACCGTGTACAACAACAGCGTGCGGAATGAGAACGTGAGCTACGACGGGCTGTACAGCATGGCGGTACACCTGGGCGTGGGCTGGAATTAAACGGAGGGCAGACGGATGAACAGGAAGAAATGGTGCGCGGTATTTGTTGCAGGCTGCGCCGCCGGGCTGATGGTGGCGATCTGCACCAGCGTGTGGATGGAACGGCCGGGGGCCGCAGGCGGTGAGGTACTGATTTTGCCGCTGATTGGGCTGTTGTTGTATGTAGGGTATGAGTTCGGGCGCCTCTCGACAATGGCACAGGCAGAGCAGCAGCGGCGGCGCAGGCGCAAGGCTGGGCCACCGTATCGGGTGAAATAGAAAACCGAATAACGGGGCCAGCAGGCCCCGCCGTAATGCAGCCGCGCGATGGGCGCGCCGGTCACAAGCCCAGGAAAATGCAGAGTGCGGCAAGGAGGTGGAGCCAATGCTGGGCGAACGGGATAAGGCTGACATCCGCACCCTGTACCGGGACGCAGCGGACAAGTCCCGGCAGGTACGCATCTTGATGGAACTTTTTCTGGCGAGCCGAGAGGAGATTCTGGACGTGCTGGGGCCGATGGCAGAGCCGGGGCGGCCGAAACCGAGTAAGAAGGGCCTGCCGAAGCGCAGCTATACGCCGGAGCTCAAGGATGAAGCGAAGCGGCGACTGCGGGCCGGAGAAGGTGTCCACCAAGTTGCGGAGGATATGGGCGTCAATGTGCGGACCGTGGCAACATGGGCCTACTATGTACGCAGAGAGGAGAGAGAACGGAATGCCAAACTGTAAGCTGTGCGGCAAGGCGGTGACATCGGCGCGGGTGATGCATGCGGAGTGCTGGAAACGGGAGGCCAGAGAGTTGGCGGAGATATTCTGTGACCGATACTGCCGCTGGCCAACCGAATGCGAGAACGCGGACGAACTTGTGAACGAGCACTGCGACGACTGCCACATGATTCGCGTGCTGAATTTGGGGTTGTGAGGTGTGGGCATGACGTTGAAGGACTGCACGAAGGCGGAGTTGCTGTGGCTCATCGACTGGATGTGTACGCACAGCATGTTCCGGCATGACCTTGAAATCGAACGGGCACTGAATGCCCTGGAATTTGAACGTGAGCAAAAGAAGCTGGATGAAGCCGACCGATTGAATGAGGAGTCCGCACGACTTCGGCAACAGGCGGCGGAGCTGTTGACGCCATACGAAGGCAAGCCTATCCTGGACATCCCGGCAGACGTGCTTGACCATGCGTCTGCCATCCTTGAGGAAGCGCAGGCACTGGAAGAGAAGTGGAACAGGCTCATGAAGGTGTGAAAGGAGTGTTCTATACAATGGAACAAATAGACATGACAAAATATCTGCCCTGCACTGCCCGTCTGGTGGGCGGCACACTATACATACTGGACGGCGAGGGACGCGTGCAGCGTCGCCTGGACCCGCTGCAAACGGCCATCGAGTGGTTTCAGATGAGCAACGATGCCTTCTATGCGCGGTACGGTGTGAACTGGATCCCGAAGGAGCCGTACTATTCGCAGGCACGCCGGATGGTGCATTCGGGAGATGGCCGCCACGCGTGAAGTTATCCGGGGCTATGCCCCGGCCGTAATGCAGCCGCGTCGTTGTGCGCGCCGGTCCCAAGCCCGGAAAAATGCAGAGGGAGGATTTTCTGATGGAAGGATGTGTACATAGTGGCAAGAAAGAAAGTGGCCAGCGAGCCGGTGCTGCGGGATTGGACGGCAGTAGATGCGGCCCTGCGCGATCTGAAGGAGTGCCAGTACGCGCTTACAGAGCTGGGCGTGGAGCTGGACCGCCGGATTGACGGTCTGAAGGACGACTACAATAAGAACGCACAGCCGCTGCAGAACCGCATCAAGCGGCTGGAGGGCGACGTCAAGGAATATGTGGACGCGCACCGCGCAGAGCTGGACGGAAAAAGCCGGACGCTGGTATTCGGCAAGGTGGGATACCGTGCATCCAGCAAGCTGATGCTGGCGCCTGCCAAAGTTGCGGAGGCTATCGCAGCATTGAAGGCTCTGGGCCGTAAGGAACTGGTGAAGACCACGGAAACACTGGACCGGGAGGCGCTTAAAAAGGAGCCGGCCGGGCTGCTGGAAAGCATCGGGGCATATATCCGCACGCGGGACGAGTTCTACTACGATATCAGTGGCGAACAGCCGGAAATGCAGTAAGGAAGGAGGAGCGGCCATGGGTACGCTGAATATCGACAAGGGACAGGTCAAAAGCATCTATGCCATTGCTGCGAAGTTGGGCATGGTGGACCGGAGCAGCCACGACGACGCGCTGCACGGGCTCGTACAAGGCTTGACGGGAAAGACATCCGTTAAGGACCTGACCCACGCCGAGGCGCTGGAAGTTCTGACAGAACTGCGCAAACGCAGCGCCCCGGCGGCCGCACCGCAGAAAAAAAGGCCACGGAAATACGATGAAACGCCGGGCGGTGTCAGCGCTGCGCAGCAGAAAAAAGTGTGGTACCTCATGTTCCAACTTGAAAAGTTCGACCCGGCACCGGAGGGCGTGCAGCTGCGTGACCGTCTGTGCGGGTTCATCGGCAAGCAATTCGGCGTGACCGCCTTCCCCACGCAGCCGTTCCGTTTTCTGAGCGGTGAACAGGGCTCGGCGCTGATCGACGCGCTGAACCGGCTCACGCAGGACAAGGAGCTGAAATATCTGCACAGCGCCCGGTACCACCGTGAACAGGAGGCGGCTTCAAATGCGGAATGAGCTGCTGAACCACCTGCAGCTGGATGATTTAAAGGGTGAGGCTCACGAACTCGCTGAGACCATCGGTATGGATGCCTTCCGTCGGCTGGTGGATGTGTACGGCGGCACCGGCCGGGTGTATATCCCCCAAGCGGACACGCTGCTCATTCCCATCCGGGACAGGCTGATTCGGGAGGAATACAACGGATACAACGTGTACGAACTTTGTAAAAAATGGGACCTGGGCGAAAGTATGGTCCGCACGATCATTCGGGACAAGATTCGTGAACTGCGGCAGGCTCCCATAGACGGCCAGGTCTCCCTGTTCGATGTTCCTGAAACCGAATAAAGGTTGCAATTTTTTGCTGCATTTTTGTGGTGGAGGATTGTTGTAAAGATAAGGTATGATGTTCTCACAACGAGGGCATCGTGCCTTATCTTTTTGTATTTACGGAGGAATATCGCAATGACGTTTGACGCCGGGACATGGTGGCTGGTGACGATCATCGTGACGGTCGTGGTGGGACTGATCGGGTATCTGTTTGGACGATCCGTATTTAAGGCGCTGGATGAAAACCGAGCGGACATCAAAGAAGTCCGGGAGAGCTACACCACGCAAAAAGACCATAAGGACGATCTGGACGATATCCGGCGCGAAATCAAGGAGGTACGCTCTGAGATGAAAACCGAGATACAGGCGCTTTCTGAGGATATCAAAGAGGTAAAGGAAAAATGCCTGCGCAAAAGCGACTTTGAGCGCAGTGTTCTGCAGCTGGAAAGCAAGGTAGACGCGCTGACGCGGTATCTGATGGAGAGGAGAGTATAAAATGATGGACAAAAACCTGGAAGCCCGCACGGAGCTGACAAGCATGAGCTATGCAGCGGAGGTTTTTCTGCGGATGTTAAATCTGTATCGCGGCAGCTACTACAAGCTGCGCAACGCGGGGCCCATCCTTTCAGATGAAGAGCAGATTCCGCGGGCGGAACTTCGGGCGGCGCTGGACTACCTGCAGGAAAGCGGCTACATCGCAGCACGGACGGTAAAGGACCACACACCAGCGCATGTATCCGACCTGCCGTTGGAAGACATGGAGTGCAAGCTGCTGCCCGCCGGGGTGCAGCTGCTGGGCGGGCATATCAAGGACCCGCTGGTGCGGCCGTAAAGAAGGAGGAAGACGGGATGCAGACTTTACCCTTGAAAGGAAAACGGAGCTATGGGAAGATCGCATCCCTGCCGCCGGAAGTGCGAAACGCTGTTGACAACATGATACTGAGCTGTACAGTGCGTATCCCGGAAATACAGGCATACATCCAGGAGAAGGCGGACGTATCGGTGTCGGAATCGACGGTGAGCCGGTACGGCAAGCGGCTGGCGGACAGCTACAGGGACTTGATGATCGCGCAGGAAAGTTTTGAATCGCTGCGCAAGGAAGTGGAAAAATACCCGGAGCAGGACGCAGCGGAGGTTTTGCTGCGTATTGCAATCCACAAGATGATGGTGGCGCTGACCAGCAAGACGGACGAAGACTGGAACGAGATGCGCGTGGACAAGCTGATGCGTGAGATCAGCGGTGTGACGCGGGCAGTGGCGTATAAGCAGCGGGTGGATATGCAGAACAAGGACGTTGTGACCGCCGCGCTGGATGAGGTACAGGCGTCGGTGTTCTCGGCGCTGGCGCAGGAACAGCCGGAGTTGTACAGGCAGGTTGCGAAGTTCATCGAGCGCAAAAAGAAAGAGGGCTTGTAAATGAACTGGTATGTGCTGCAAGTTATGACAGGCCGGGAGCGAGAGGTATGCGAGGCCCTTCGGCGCAAAGGCGTGAAAGCCAGAGCCCCGGCGCAGCGGATGGAGATACGGCGGCGGGGCCAGTGGCAGACCGAGGAGCGGCTGCTGCTGCCGGGATATGTGTTTGTGGGCGTGGACTACAGCGCGGCGTTGTTCCATGTCGTTTCCCCGGTGTACGGCGTTATCCGCTGGCTTGGGCTTCACTGTGGAGAGCCGCAGGCGCTGGACGCACGGGAGGCACTGCGGTGGCGGCTGGATAGCGAGGAAACGCTGAAACCCAGCCGGGTGCTGTTTCATGAGGACGGCACATGGCATGTACTGGACGGGCCGTTGGCGGCGTTTGAAGGCTGCCCGGTGCGGATGGAGCGGCGGCAGCGCCGGGCGTATGTGACGGCGGAACTGGGCGGCATAGCCCGGCGGGTGCGGTTCGGCGTTATCCCCGTGACGGAGGGCAGCGGACCATGAAGCGGAGGCGGGATTCGCGGCGGGAGCTGGCACGGAAGATCTCCGGCGCGAAGCTGAAGGAGCCGCCGGAGCTGTGCGGACGATGCGTGTGGGCGATGAAAGAGAGCGGGCGGCCCGCCTGTCCTTTCCCCCGCTGCGTGAAGCGGAAAACAGTTTTTTCAAAAGGCGTTTACGGCGCATAAAAACAGACACGGAAACCGGGAGCAAGGCGGGGTCGATTCGTCCCCCGCGGCGTGACCGGCGGGCATAGAAGAGCGGGAAGCCAGGCTGAAAGGCCCGGATGGCGAAGCATACCCGGCATAAAACAGAACGCATCCTCCGTCCCGCCCCGCAATGCCGTTTAGCGCCGTTTCTGTGCCGTTTACGACCGTTTAAAAGCCCGGGGCGGGAAAACTGCCCGCCCGGGGGCTTTTTTCGTTACAGGGGCAAATTCAAGGGCTTGTGGAGGAAGGAGGCGCAAAGGTCGGATGAGAAGGACACAGCAGTCAAGCATCGAGGCGCTGGAAAAGGCCATCGAGGAGCAAAAAAACACGCGCGATTTCAACTATATAAACGACCTTAAAATGCTCCGTAAACAGTATACCTGCACCAGTAAGCGAGACTATCTGAAGCTGCTGGACCTGCTGGTGGACAAATACAGCGTGGAAGAAACCGCCGCGGTCCACGCGGCACTGCTGAAGAAGGTGCAGGCCGGAGACCTGGACGCCATCCGGCTGTGGAATGAGATGTCGAAAGAAAACCGGGACGCCGGTGAGGGGGTGCAGATCATTGACGATATCAAGGTTAAGTGAATGCATGTCCCCCGCATTCTACGAGCTGCACACGCAGATCAAGACGCAGCGGCCACATACCGTCGTATGCAAGGGTGGCCGTGGCAGTACAAAATCCAGTTTCATGAGCGTGGAGTTCATCCTGTTCCTTCTGCAGCATCCGCAGTGTCATGGCGTGGTGCTGCGCAAAATTGCCAATACACTGCGCAACAGCGTGTACGCGCAGATCCAGTGGGCCATCGGCGCGCTGGGACTGCAGGACATGTTCCGGTGTACGGTGTCCCCCATGGAGATCACGTATCTGCCCACGGGCCAGAAGATCCTTTTTTTTGGTCTGGATAAGCCGGAAAAGCTTAAATCCATCAAACTGCCGTTCGGGTATATCGGCCTGGACTGGTTTGAAGAAGCCGACCAGTTCGCCGGCGAAGCGGAGATCCGCAACGTCAAGCAGTCCACGCTGCGCGGCGGCGAGTTCGCCATGACGTTTCTGTCATTCAACCCTCCGGCCGCGGCACGCAACTGGGCAAACCGGTACGCACTGGAGACAGAGCCGGGCAAGATCGTACACCACAGTACCTATCTTACCACACCGCGGGACTGGCTGGGCCAACGATTTTTCGACGACGCGGAGCATCTGAAACAGACGAAGCCTACCTCCTACCGTCATGAGTATCTTGGCGAGGCCGTGGGCAACGGCACACAGGTATTCGACAACCTACGGCTGGAACCCATCACGAAGGCGCAGATCAACTCTTTCAACGAGATCATCTCGGGCGTGGACTGGGGCTGGTACCCGGACCCGTGGGCGTTCAACCGAATGTCCTACGACGCCGCCCGCCGCACGCTGTACATCTTCGATGAGCTCACTCGGCGCAAGCTCAACAACTTTGAGACCGCGCGTCTGGTCCGGTCCCGCATTCCGGAGGGTGAGGACGTCATCGCCGATTCTGCGGAGAAAAAGAGCTGTGCGGACTACCGCGACTGCGGCATCCGGTGTTTTGAAGCCAATAAAGGGCCCGGCAGCGTAAACCAGTCCATGAAGTGGCTGCAGGGGCTTTCCGCCATCGTCATCGACCCGGTGCACTGCCCGGATACAGCCAGAGAGTTCAGCGAATACGAATACGCGGTGGCGAAGGACGGCGAGGTCATGCCCGGCTATGTGGACGCGGACAACCACCACATAGACGCGGCGCGCTACGGCACAAACCGCATCTGGACACGGAGGGGCGCGTGATGGGGCGGCTGAGGGACTGGCTCGTGGGCAGGTACCTGCCCGGCTGGGCCGTACAGACGATCCTGGAAGAAAACAGACAGCTGTGCAGCCAGGCGGAAGAGCTGCGGCGGGAATACCGGACGCTGCGGGCGTATACAGACGGCCTGGAGCATGCGCTCCGGCACGGCATGCATGTTGAGGTAAATGTAGAGGGAGGTGGTGCATATGCTGATCGAAGCGCTGAAAGCACTGACGGATAACAGCGTCGTAAATACGGCGCAAGGCTTCGGTTCGCCGGACGTCACCACGTCCGCCATGAATGCCGCCATCAAGGAATGGTTCGCAGCCTACTTCCGGCAGGAGGCCGGGAATAAGAAAGACCCGTGTACGCGCCTTGCGTATACCATCGTGCATAAGCTGGACAAGGGTGTTTTCGCTGAGTACAAATCGGATATCCTGGACAAAGAGAAAACGGACAAAGGCGCATGGATGGACGCAAACCTCTCTCGATTGGATCTCGCAAAAAGCGATATCATGCAATGGATGCTGGTGGGCGGCGAAGTGTATGTCAAGCCGGTGCCCAGGACTGGCCCGGATGGGAAAACAGTGTTCCACCCTCAGCCCATCCGGCGAAACAGGGCGGTCATCCTGGCACGGGACGGCGACGGCCGGATCACGAGCATCGGCACGGCGGAAGAATCCACCAACGGCGGGAAAAATTACACACTGCTGGAAAAGCGCACCGTGGACGCGGCAGGCTATCTCACCATTGAGAACAAGCTGTTTGAAGCATCTGACCGCCATTCGCTCGGGACCCGCGTGCCGCTTACGCGCCTGGCACAGTACGAAGCGCTGCCGGACCGGTATACCTATCCCCGCCCTGTGGGCGGGCTGGGACTCGCAGTGCTGCGCGTACCGCTGGTGAACTGTGTGGACGGCAGCGCGGACGCCGTGAGCATTTACGAGCCGGCCATGCAGGTCATCAAAAACATAGACCACATGGAATACCTGCACGGCAAGGAGTTCGAGCTTGGCCGCCACCGGATCGTGGCGCCAGGTGAGATGCTGCGCAGCGGCCCCGATGGTAAACGGCGGCTTGAGGACAGCGTGTTCGAGAACATCGGACCGGCATTCACCAACGACCAGCAGCGCGCCGGGCTCACAGTGTTCAGCCCGGATTTGCGACAGGAGGCATACGAAGCCCGGACGCAGGAATATCTGCGGACCATCGAGAATCTGATCGGGCTCAAGCGCGGCCTGCTGAGCGACGCTCAGGAGGTGGAAAAAACAGCGTTTGAGATCGCCAGCACGGCCGGAGACTACAACCTCAGCCTGCAGGACCTGCAGAGCGTCTGGTTCGACGGTGTGCGGGAGTATCTGCGCATCTGTGATATCCTCGGACAGATGTACCGGTACTGTGACCAGAGCGCCTGGGATGTAACGGAGCAGCTGGCAATTACCTGGGGCAACGGCGTGCTGTACGATCCGGATAAGGAATGGCAGCAGGAATGTGAGCTGGTACGCATGGGATATCTGCGGCCGGAGATCGCGCTCGGCCACCGGTACGATATGCCGTGTGAGAACGAGGAAGACTGGGCGAAGATCCGCGCGAAGTACATGCCGGACGCCAACGTCGAACCGATGAGCGAAGTAGAAAGGCTGCGCTAAATGTATGACGATGAAAGACTTGAGGAACTGCGCAAGAGAGCCGCCGCGATAGCGGAGCCGATTTGGGAGACACTGCTGCGGGACATTGTGCGGCGTGTGCGCGGCGCCGGCGGCATCACGTCCACGGCGGAATACCAGATCTACCGGACCGAGCAGCTTGGCCTCGCAGAAAAGGCCATCAAGGCGGCGCTTGCCGAGCAGCTGAAAATTTCGGACGCTGCCATCGACATGCTGTTCGAGGAGCTGCGGGACGAAACGGTCCGGTTCGAGGAAAACGCGGAGCTGCGCCAGCTGGTGGAAGCCTACGGCACGGTATCGAAAAAAGCAGCTGCCGCAGACTATGAGGGGCTGTGGGCGCCTGGACCGGACGGCAAGCTGTACACGGTGAAAGAAGCCTATGGCAAGATCATGGATTTTGCGTGGATGCAGACCGCCACGGGCACATATGACTTTCAGACCGCGGTCCGGGAAGCTACCAAAAAGCTGCTGGAACGGGGCCTGCGCGTCATTCCCGGCAAGGATGGGCGGAGCTACCGCCTTGAATACGCGGTGCGCAGCTACATCACAAACCGCATGGGCGAGATGTTCAACGCAGTCAACCGGATGAACTACGACGCCACCGGTGCGGACGGCTGGGAGATCAGCGCGCATCCCGCCCCGGCTCCCGACCACGCGCCTTACCAGGGCCGCCAATATTCGAAAGAGGAATACGACCGCATCAACAACAGCCTGGCCCGAAAGTTCGGCTGGTGGAACTGCCGTCATCTTGTGTATCCCGTCCGGCTGGGCGTCAGCCCGCGCGCATACAGCGATGAGCAGCTGCAGAAGTATCTGGATGACAATGAAAAGGGCGTCTGGTACAATGGGCAGCACTACACGCTGAGCGAGGCCAGGGACCGCAAGCGCCAGCTGGAGAGCCTGATCAGCCAGACAAAATACGACATCCTCGCAGCCGAGGGCGATGACCAGCTGCTGAAGGAACGCCAGATCCGGCTGCAGAACCAGCGGCGGGAATACGAGCGTTTTTGCCGTGAGACCGGGCAGGAGCCAGAGAACTGGCGGACCATGGTGGCGACCTTCGGGCGCAGCGAGGCCAGCAAGGCCGCATGGGCGGCCAGAAAGCTGGGACTGCGCGGCCGTGCATCCGGTAAAACGGGCAGAACAGATACAGACGGCGCTCCAATGCGCGCTGGACATGTGGACTTTTCCAATCGTGAGCAGGTCTCATCCACCCTTGCAAAATGGCGGCAGGATCTGGAGCCGTTGGACCATGAGGAAGACGTTTCCATCACGACGGACGGAACGGTCTGGCATACGGTGGGAGGCAAACGCCGGGTACACCCGGAAAACATCCAGCTGCAGCAGGGCGTTTCCCTGCAGGGGTCGTATTCGTACCACAACCACCCGCCGAAAGAGACATACTACAGCTTCAGCGCGGATGATGTTGATTTCTTCTTCCGCTACGGTGTACAATATCAGCAGGCGTCGGACGATATTTATGAGTATAGTATCGAGCGCACGCCGGACACTGTAGCGCCGGAAGATGCTGCGGCAGAGTTTGATAGCCTGTTACGTCAAATCGGGTTTGAGCATGAAGGTCCAGACTTCGACGTCGATGTTGAAGGCTATGATCTTGTGATGCAGCAGCTGGCTGAAAAATACAAATTTCGATATATCCGCCGCAGGAAGGAGTGACCGCTGTGGAAAATGTCCCGAAGGACCTTGAAGCATTCCGCCGTGAAATGCGGGAGATGCGCGAGATCTACGATCAGAGGTTTGCCGAGCTGGATAAAAAATACAAGGACGACCCGTCGCCGCGCGGTCTGGACGATAGGCCGGGTGCGGATGAGTACAATGCGCTCACCCGCCAGATGTTTGCGGATATCCACCGCGTGCGCCGCAAACACGGCTTCAAACAATAACTTCTTAAATATGGTATAGAGGGACCCATCCGAGGGTCCCTTTTACAATGCCCTTTAAAGCACCGGTAACCGGTGTTTTAAGGGCATTTTTAAATAGCTTTTACCGCCTGCCCAGCGGACAACAAAAGGGGCGCCGCAGTACCGGGACTGGCCGGATAAAAAGGACAGCGGCTGACCGACTATCCACCCATCATCGGAAAGGAGCAAAAAGACATGACGTTTGACTGGCTGAAAACCATCCTCGGGGACACATATACCGAGGACATCGACAAGACCGTCGCCACAGAGATCGGCAAACGCTTCACGGCGAAAGCTGATTTTGAGGCCAAATCCACGGAGCTGAAGAACGCGAAGGCCCAGCTGGCGGAAGCCAACAAGACCATCGAGGGCCTGCAGGCTGCGGATAAGGATATCGAATCCGTGCGCAAAGAGGCCGCGGACTACAAAGCCAAAGCCGAGCAGGCGGAAAAAGACGCTGCCGCGCAGCTGGAGGCGTATAAGTTCGATACCTGGTTCGATGGCCTCGTATCGCAGAACCACGGCCGCGATGCTGCGGTGATCCGGACGCTGGCGGGTACGGAGCGGATCGACGCTTTGCGCAAGAGCCAAAACCGGGAAGAGGACGCAAAGGCCCTGTTTGACGACCTGACCAAAAACAGCGCCTACGCATTCGAGGACCAGGCGCCGCCTCCGCCTCCCTATGCCGGCGGCACGGGCTCTGCGTCCTTCACGGACGGTAGCGCTGCCATGCGCGCGGCCATGGGCCTGCCTGTGGAAGAGAAGAAATAACCTTGAGAAAGAGAGGAAAAAACAATGCCGAACCTTATTGAACTTGCAAATGCCTACGTCCCCATGCTGGACGAAGTGTATAGGTTGGCGTCCTGCACGTCTGACCTGGACGGCGCGCCGGAACTCGCACGCCAGGGCGCCAACGCCAACGAGCTCATCATCCCCATGCTGGAGATGGATGGCCTGGCCGATTACGACCGCAATGGCGGCTACGTGGACGGCGACGTCACGATGAAGAACCGGACCGTACAGTGCAATTTTGACCGCGGCCGCATGTTCACCGTGGACACCATGGATAACGCCGAGACCGCGGGCCTCGCCTTCGGTCGCCTGGCCGCGGAGTTTATCCGCACAAAGGTCGTTCCGGAGCTGGATGCGTTCCGCTTCGCCTGCTATGCGGGTAAGCCCGGTATCAGCTCCGCGGAGGGCACGCTCTCCAGCGGCGCGGACGTGATCGCGGCCGTCAGCGCCGCCGTGACCGAGATGGACGAAAACGAAGTCCCGGCCGACCAGCGCCATCTTCGCATCACCTCCACGCTACTGCGCGCCATCAAAGATATGGACAGCTACAAATCCAAAGAAGTCCTGGAGAGCTTTGCATCCGTCAAGGCTGTGCCGCAGCGCCGCTTCTACACGGCCATCGAGCAGCTCTCCGGCCGAGACGGCGAGAAGGCGGGCGGCTTCCAGAAGTACGGCAAGCACTATGTCAAGTGCGCAAAGGACGACACCGGCGCGCTGGAGGTCATCGCGGATTCGGGCACAGTGTCCGGCGCGCAGATCAAGGCAGCCGACGTCACGCCTGTTGCCGATCCGGCATACACGCCCACCGCTGGCGACTATGTCAAGGCAGTAGCCGGCGCGGAGATCAACTTCATGATCCTCCATACTCCGGCGCTCATCCAGTTCCAGAAGCACGTGGCTCCGAAGATCATCTCTCCGGAGCAGAACCAGCACGCGGACGCCTGGAAATACGGATATCGAAACGTCGGCATCGCGGACGTCTACGCCAACAAGCTTTCCGGCGTGTTCTGCCACCACAAGGCTGCCGGCGTCTGAGAAAGGAGACCATCATGAGCAAATTGATCGGTAAAACATACGCAGCCCCGGCCCCCGCGGCCGGGGCGCCCGCTGTGTATACCTGCCCGCATTGCGGCAAGGAATACAAAACGGAAAAGGGCCTGGCGGACCACATCGCCAAAGAACATTCCGATGCACCGGTGCCGGGCGAGGAATAACGGAAGGAGGCGGCCGGCATGGCCTATGCGAACTGGGATTTCTACAACCGGACGTGGCGTGGCAGCATGACCGCCCAGGAGTTCGAGCGCTGGAGCGCCCGGGCAAGCCTGGAGATCGACCGGGCGACGCAGGGCCGTGCCGCAACCGCATCGGAGTCCATGCGGGACGCGCTGGCGCTGTGCTGCTGCGAGCTGGCAGATACCATGCTGCAGCAGGATGAGGCTGCCATCGCCACCGGAGGCGGGAATGTAGCCGGCGAGAGCGTGGACGGGTACAGCGTGACCTATCGCGGCGGCGCAGAGACCGGCAGCCTTCAGGACACGGCGGACGCCGCCCGTCTGCACATCTGCCGCAAATACCTGTGCCGGCCCGTCAATCTCCTGTATACGGGGGTTCAGCCGTGAACGGAGCTAAAAACGCAGACTGTACCCTGTTCCACAAGGAGTGGGACGAGGCTGCACGGCGGGACGTCTGGACCTGCACGCAGTTTCCGGGCGTAAGCTGGTACTCGAAAACAGGCACTCAGCCCGGTACGGCCGGAGAGACTGCCAGCGATACACTTGTAGTACGCATCTTTACCCAGGACGCCATCGCCGTGGATGTAGGCGACATGATCACTCCAAGCCTTGTGTCCGCTGCGGTCACGAGTTCTGCGGATGTGCTGAAAATGTTCCCGGACAGCTTTAAGGTCCTGCGCATCCGGGATAACCGGCGCGGCAGCCTGCGGATGCAGCACTGGCGGATCGAGGGCGAATAACATGGCTTTGCTGACCATCACCACGCCGCGCGGCAGTGTTACGCAGATTAAAAATGGGAACGGCGCCGTCACCGCACGGCTGCAATGGGACCCGGCATTCGGGGCTCGGCACACCCAGAGTTTTCTCCGTACACAGGCTTTTATCGACTCTGAAGTCCTCCGCCTCATGTCCCCTTACACTCCAATCCAGACTTCCATGCTCATCAAAAGCGCTACGCTTGGTACTGTCATCGGCTCGGGTAAAATCAACCAGATCGCGCCCTATGCCGCCTGGCAGTATTACCGCACAGATACCACACGCAAATACGACCCGCGCCGCGGCGCGTACTGGTTCGAGCGCATGAAAGCCGACCACCGGACCTACATCCTCAAGGGCGCGGCTGAGAAAGCAGGTGCGAAATACAATGAATGAGACCATCATCGGGGCGCTGCAGGAATACCTGGACCAGTGCCCGCTGCTGGAGGGGCGGCGGCTGAACGTAGACTATCTCACGCGCAGGCCGCTGACCTACATGATCAGCCCGTCCCCTGTGGACAGCCTGGTCCGGCAGTACCACGGCGGCAGCGCCGTGCGCCAGTTCGTGTTCGTGCTGGCCAGCAGCAACCTCTACGGCGAGGACGTCCTGACGAATATTTCAAACAGCGGCTTTTTCGAGCGGCTGGAGGACTGGATGCGCGCACAGACAAAACGCCGTAGCCTGCCGCAGCTGCCTGGCAGCCGCATGGCGCAGAAGCTCGAAGCCATATCCACCGGGTACCTGTACAACGCAACAGCAACCGAGGCGCACTACCAGATCCAGTGCCGCCTCACATATTACCAGAAGGGAGAACGCTAACCTATGAAACTTTCGGAACTCATGGCAGGCATCACGCCTGCACCCGAGTATGAAGGGCCTGTGTCAGCAGATGACTATGTGCTTGCCATTGGCCTTTCCGGCTCGGAGACCGGTCCGGGCGACTATCTCGTCGCACAGGAGGGCATCACGGAGCATTCCGGCGCGCTGAGCGCCGTGACCAACGACGTCACATACATCCGCAGCGGCCCGCAGAACGTCAAGACCGGCACCACCCGCACCATCAACCTTACGGGCGACCGGTACGCGGGTGATGCGTTCCAGGATGCGCTGCTGGCACACAAAATCAAGTACGGCACCGGGAAGACCGTGATCAAACCGTATGTGTATTTCTGTATGCTGACCGGCAAGGGCGAACAGGGCCTCATCTCCATCGTCATCGACGAAGACCCGTCCGGCGCTGCAGGCAGCAACGCGGGTATCAAGGCCACGCTGACCGCCAAAGGCACGCCCACAGAATATACTTACTCTTCCAGCGAGTCCCCTTGACAGGGGGCTCCGGCGGCAGCGCCCCTGCTGAAATACTCAGTGGGGGCGCTGCTGCTGCCGCGCTGAGCATGGAAGAAAACACCGGTGCGGATATGCCGGAGCCCCCGGCAACTGTGGATCGGGAGGAAAACGAAAATGATGAAATTACGTGATCTTGAGTTTGATTTTGATATCTCCTGTCCGGAGGACTTGGAACGGTATCTCCGGTGCAGTGAAGACATGACGCAAAAAGCAGCGTCCGCACCTCCCATGCCTGCGGATGTGACGAGCATGGATGGCCTTGCGGCGTATAAGGAATGGATGACAGCCTATGTCAAGCTGCTCACGGACTGGATCGACGGCATATTCGGCGACGGCGCCTGCAACAAACTGCTCGGTCCCAAGACCAGCTTGTCCGCGGTACTTTCGCTGTGCGATGAGATCGGCGAAGCTGCTGTACAGCAAGGCAATGCTGTCGGCCTGCAGATCCGGAAATACACGCCGAACCGCGCCACACGCAGGAAGGCGGCCGGAAAGAAATGAATATCCTGCTGGACGGCGGCCTGCCGGAGGAGATCGGAGGGTATCCCATCTATCCGGATTTTCGGAATATGATCCAGTTCGAGCGGGCGCTGGCAGATGAAAAGCTGCCGGACGCAGCCAAGGTCTACGCCGGGTTTCAGCTCCTGTTCGAGAAGATCCCGCCGGATTTTGACGACGCTGTTCAAAAGCTGTTCTGGTTCTACTGCGGCGGGGCGGAAGAAACAGAAGCTGAAAAACGCAGGCGCGAGGCCACGGTGCATGCGCCTCGGGCCTATGATTTCGACAAGGATGCGGCACTGATCTATTCGGCGTTCCGCACGACATACAACATCGACCTTGCCACGGTCGATTTTCTGCACTGGTGGGAGTTCCGCGCTCTGTTGTTTTCACTGCCGGACACAACGCCCATGGGCAGGATCATCTATTACCGCACGGTGGATATCTCAGAGATCAAGGACCGTGCAATGAAAAAAGCCGTGCAGAAGCAAAAAGACCACTGGAAGCTCGAACCCCTGATCGCAGCGAAAAAGCGCAGTCCCAGGGCGATGGAGCAGGATATGAAGGAACGGATGCGGCGGCGCTCTGAACAAATACACCGCGAAATGGAAGAGGCACGCAGGAAGGAAGTGAACTGACAGATGGCATATGACGGCACACTGGTTTTTGATACCGAACTGGACGCCCAAGGCTTCCAGACCGGAGCGAACAAAATCAACAATCTTGTATCCGGCCTGGGAATCTTTAAACTGTTGGAAAAAGGGTTCCAGATGGTCGCCAATTCGGTAGACAAGGCCATGGGCCGTATCGACACCATGGAGCAGTTCTCCCGCGTTATGACGACCATGACCGGCGACGTTTCCGCCACGAATGAGGCGCTGGCGGAGACCACGGAGATCGTATCCGGCACGGCCTACGGCCTCGACTATGCGGCGCGGGCTGTGCAGAATTTCACGTCGCGCGGTATGGAGATATCCAAATCGACCGAGACCGTGCGGGCCTGGGGCGACGCCGTGGCATTCTACGGCGACGGCTCCAACGCGGCCTTTGGCTCCGTAACGGATGCGCTCAGTAAGATGCAGACGAAAGGCAACGTCACCATGGAGCACATGGAGATGCTGCTGAACGCCGGCATCCCGGCCATCGAGATGTATGCGGACGCCATCGGCGTCACCGCCTCGGACGTCACACAGATCATGAGCGACGGCGAGCTCTCGGCTATGGACTTCATCAACACGATGAACCTGGCCATGACCACCGGTACCTCCCGGTTTCCGTCCCTGTCCGGCGCGGCCAAAGAGGCCGGCGCAAGCTGGGGCGCTACGTTTGACAATATGGGCGCTGCTATTACGCGCGGCGTCCAGTCCATTATCCTGTCCATTGATGATACACAGGAGGCACTGAACAGGCCCACGATGCGCGACGCCATCAAAACCTTCGGCAGCCTGTTTGAAAAAGCTCTGAAGGCGGTGGCCGCGGTGCTTCCGCCGGTCATTGAGAATGTGGACATCCTTGCCATCTCCGTGGCCGGCCTCATGCTGGCCTATGGGACCAACAAAGTCATGCAGGCGTTTACCCGCCAGCAGGAGCTTGCTGCAGCTGCGGCGATCGCGGCGGATGCAGCAAACAAACTGCTCATACCTACACTGGATAAGAAAGCGCTGGCGGAAGCGCGGGCGGCTGCCATCGCGAAATTGGGCAAAACCGCCACTGAAGAACAGATCGTGGCGGAGATGGCCAGCACCGGCGTCATCACCGCGAAGACCTTTGCACTCGGCGGCATGTCCGCCGGGCTGTCCCTCTCCACAGTTGCGTCTACCCTGCTCACAGCCGCAACTACGGCGCTGAGCGTGGCCATCAAGGCGCTGCTGGGGCCCGTGGGGCTCGTGATCGCCGCCGCGGCCCTGCTCGTCACGGGCATCGCCGCCCTCATCAAATGGCTGACCAGGGACACCGAGGCGTTCAAACAGCAGTCGGAAGCTGTGGAGGAGCTGGCCAGCGCACAGGAAAACCTGCAGCAGTCCACCGATTCCAGCGCCAAAAGCCACCAGGACAATGTGAAGTCCCTCAAGGCTGAAGCGGATGCATCCAAAAAACTGGCTGCACAGATCACGGAGCTGTCGCGCAAAGAAAACAAATCCGCAGCCGACAAGGCCCTACTGAAGTCCTATGTGGAGCAGCTCAATGCGGAATATGACGGGCTGAACCTTTCCTACAGTGAAGAGGGCGATTATCTCAACCTCAACACGGAACAGATGAACGAGTACATTGACGCCAAGATGGCGTTGGACGAAAGCAATGCACTCATTACCCGGCAAAATGAGCTGTACCAGGAAGAGGCTACCCTCAAACAGAATCTGCAGGAACTGGATGAAAAACAGGCGGAGTTGGATGCTCAGCTTGCGGATAAGGCGCTCAAGCAGAGCGAGTACAACGAGCTCATGGAACAGCTTAATGCTACCCGTGAAGCATATATCCTTCAGGAAGAAGATATTGCGGCCCGCAAGTCCGAGGTGGAGGCACAGATCGCCCAGACCGATACGGCTGCTGCTCAGAGCATCATCGACAACGCCGAGGCCGTGGCTGCTGCCCAGGAGGAAGAGATGGAGCGGCGCTCCAACGCGCTCCAGTCCTACACAGATGCGGCTACCAATATGTTCGACCGTATCGAGACGAAGAGTAAGGTAAGCGTTTCCCAGATGATCGCTAACCTGCAGCACAATCAGGAAGCCTTGCAGCAATGGTCCGAAAATCTGGTCACGCTTGCGGAGCGCGGGCTTGACCAGGGCCTGCTCCAGCAGCTGCGCGATGCCGGTCCCGAATCCGCCGCTACCGTGGCGGAGCTGGTCAGGGCTTCCGATACGCAGCTCAGCGAGCTGAGCGAGGTTTTTGCCAATGGGTCCGAGGCCGCCACAAAAGCCCTCATGACGGAGCTGGGGTTGCCGGAGGTCACGAACTCCGGCTCGGATATGGTGGACGACATCGCGGCGGGTGTGGAAAAGAACCCGGCGCTTGAGGATTCTACCCTGCAGCTCATCCGGGACGCCAAGACTGCGGCGGAAAACCAGGTCAAGGCGTCGAATTTTCCGTCCATCGGACAGCAGATGATCAACGGTATCATTTCCGGTATCAACGCCGGGACGTCCGGGCTTGTGAGCGCCATGGCTGACGCTGCGGCCGCTGCCTACAATGCCGCAAAACGGAAGCTGGATATCCGTTCTCCGTCCCATCTGTTTGAGAACATGATCGGCCTTATGACCATGAAAGGCTGGACGCAGGGCGTCAAAAAGGGCGAGGGCGGGCTCGTGGACCAGATGAAACATTCCGTCCAGTCTGCCATTGAGGCGGCCGGCGGTATCCTGTCGTTCAACGCAAAGGCGTCTCAGGCGGTGGCTATGCTCCGCCAGGGCGTCATGATGAACAACCTGCAGCTCGCCACAGCCGGCGCGGCAGCGTCCGGTATGTCCGTCACCAATGTCGGCGGCGCATCCAGCAGGACCTTTGTACAGAATATTTACAGCCATGACGCGCTCAGCCCGGCCGAGATGAGTACCGAGGCCATGGCGGCAATGGAAAGAGACGAATGGAGGTTGCCGTAAATGCTTACCTTTGAATATGTCACGGAAAACGGCGCCGTTTCCTTCAGTGAAGACAGCGACTTCTGGATCACAGACATCGACGGCCTTTCCTCCAATGAAATAACCATCTCAGAGACACAGGGTGTGAACCAGATCGGTTCTACCCGCTCATCCCAGTCGGTACGGCCCAGAGACCTCACGGTCACGGGCGTATTGTTCGGGGACCTGAAAGAAAACAGGCGGGCGCTTCTGTCCTGCGTGAGCCCGATGGTCCCGGCGCGTTTTTTCATCCATGAGGACGGCGAGAGCTGGTATCTGGAAGGTACACCGAAGCGCACGCCTGTCATGGAGGAGACCGCTGAGATGCAACAGTTTCAGTTCATCCTGCACTGTCCCTATCCCTACTGGCGGACGGCGGATGATGCAAACACGCTTCTCGCCGGCATCAAGGCATTGTTCAAATTCCCGTTTTTCACCGGCGGGAAATGGTACATCTCGAAGTATGAGGCGAGCGCTTTCAAGCGCGTGCTCAACGATGGCGATGTCGCCATCGACCTCACGGTCGAACTGAAAGCCACGGCCCAGGTACAGGCCCCCGAGGTGCTGCTGGTGGAGACCGGCTCCGCGCTGCGCATCACAAAGACTCTGCAGGCTGGAGAAAGCTTTACCATTTCCACCGTTTACGGCAGCAAGCGCGTAATCTACCGCCATGCGGACGGCGTGGAGGAAAATGGGTTCCGGTACCTGTCGCCGGACAGCGATATGAATATGCAGCTGCAGCCCGGCGTCAACACCTTCCGCTACGATGCGGCGGACAATCGGGAAGGGCTGCGCGTCAGTGTTTTGGCGCCCAGGGGGGTGAGGGCCGGTGTATAGCCTGTATGTGTATGATGAAGACTTCCTGCGCCAGGGCGTAGTGGAGGATATCGACTCTCTGCAGTGGTTGTCCCTGTATGCCGGGGCGGGCGAAGTCAAGCTCGTGTGCGCGGCCACAGACAAGAATCTGGACCTGCTCCGGCGTGGACGCAGGCTCTGGTGCACAGACCAGCCCGAAAGCTCCGTGATCGCTCAGATCGAGATATCCGACACGGGTGAAAAAGCTACTATGACCGTGCGGGCGCCACTTTCCACAAACCGCTGGGCGGGACGTGTGGCCATGTGGACAACGCTTGTAAAGAACGTTGAAACGGCTATGTACAAGCTTGTAAACGACAACCGGCGCGGGCTGCCGGGCGCTTCAGCCGAACCGGTGGGGCTCACGCCCACCACCGACAGCCAGACGTCCTGGGGCAGCGTGCTGAAATCGCTGGAGGAATTGGCCGCAGCCCATGGCCTGGGATTCCGCGAGACTTTTGACCCTGCTACCGGCGTGGAAACATTCAGCGTGTACCAGGGCACAGACCGGAGCAGCGAGGGCTCCGACGCCTTTGTCGGGTATCTTGGCGACGACATCGGGAATCTCACTGACATCCGCATCGTGGATTCGGACGCCGACTGGAAGAACGTGGCGGTGGTCGGCGGGCAGGATCAAGGCGCGGACCGCAAGGTCGTGACCGTAGCCCTGGGCAGCTGGGCCGGCGATGACCGCCGGGAGTTATGGGTGGATGCAAAGGATATTTCCACCTCGTATCAGGTCGCCACGCCGACCGGAGAAGTGGATGAGGACGGAAATCCTGAATATTCGTACACCAAACACACCTACACAGACGCTGAGTACGAGGCGCTGCTCCGGGTGCGGGGCCTTGAAAAACTTGCTGAGAAGATAAAGAAGCTGGAGGTCACGGCGGACGCCGGGCAGGATCTCATGTATTACGGTGAGGACTACTTTCTCGGGGACGTCCTCCCGTTAAAACTCACCCGGTATGGTCTCCGGCTCGCGGCACGTCTGACCGGTGTGCGCACGATCTATGAGGCGTCGGGCCGCAGCGTTGTGCTGCAGCTCGGGGATATCTCTATTTTACAGGAGGTCTAACGATGTTACACTGCTTTCCCCTCGATAATACAGGATATGAGGCGGACGCACTGGGGGCGTGGTTTGCGACCCGCACACGCGGCGTGCTCTCCAGCGGCGACAACTTTGCCGTGACGGCTTCAGGGACCGGGATGTCTGTCACTTTGCAGCCTGGTTACAGCTGGCTTCTGCGCGATGCGCGTTGGGGAACCGCTGTATGGATGGAAGAACCGGAGACCTTTACACTGGACCCTGCAGACGGGACGCTGTCACGCATCGACGTCATTGTACTGCGTCTGGACAAGGACAACAACGCCCCGCAGACACTTCTGCGTAAGGGGGCGTTTTCCAATGCGCCCACATTCACCGCGCCCGTGCGGGACACGCATGCCGATGAGGTCTATGTGGCGTCCATCCTTGTGCAGCCGGGCGCAGTGAAGATATTGCAGTCCGATGTTACGGACTTGAGGCTCAATGAAACCTATTGCGGTATTATGCGTGACGGGATCACGGGTATCCCCACTGCACAGCTGCAGGAGCAGGCAGAGCAGCTCATCGAACAGCTGCGCACAGAGCTTCAGGGCGTCAAGGACCAGACGGGCCTTATGCTCAAAAGTGTCTATGATGCCGACAATGACGGCGAAGTAGACATGCATGGAGAAACATTTTAGCGAGGTGAGCCTATGCCGGTCCAGATATCTGTGAATGGGTACCAGGTCTCTCCGGCCCGCGTCACGCTCGGCACGGCTGGAAGCGTCACGGATGAAACGCTTGTGTTTTCGTTTTCCTCTGAATGGGATGGGCTGCTCAAGCGCATCACCTTTCGGGCCTGCGGTCACGAGAATGCTGTCCCGTTCTTCATTCCTGACGATGGCGTTCTGCCTGTCCCGCCCCAAGCCCTGGCCGAATCCGGGTATCACCCGGCGGTGATCGACGGTGTGGGGACAGACGGAACGGTTCTCTACACGGTAGAGATCGGGTTCGAGGTCCTGTACCATCCGGACGCGGGGACACAGCCGCCGCCCGGATATACCCCGGATGAATACCAGCAGTTCATGCGGCTTGTCCAGAACGACAGGCTTGCGGCCGAGGACGCCGCGCAGGATGCGCGGGATGCCGCGAACACTTATCCTCACATCCGATCAGGCACCTGGTGGGTCTACGATCCGGATCTTGGCGAGTACGTGGATACTGGCGTGCCTTCTACAGGCACGGAGCCGATCCTTGAAGAGGCGACCAACGAAGATATTGACAACATTTTTAAGGATCTCGGGGTACAGAAAAGGAGATTTTGATTATGGCTACAAAATGGGTATCTCTTGATAAGCTGCGTTATGCGATCAGTAAAATACACACGCTGCTGCAAGGGAAAGTTGACAAAGTGGACGGCAAGGGCCTTTCCGCCAATGACCTGACTGCTGCGCTCAAGGGCAACTACGATGCAGCGTACACACACAGTCAGGCGGATCATGCACCGGCGGCTGCGGAGAAGAATATTATCGTCGGCGTTCAGGTCAATGGATCGGACTTGACGCCATCCGCTGCACGCAAGGTGAATGTTTCCGTACCGACCGGAGCGCTGGCTGGCAAAAGCCAGGTCTCTGAGACGGATCTCGACGACACACTGAAAGAAAAGGTCAATTCTGCCAGCGAGGGCAATCACAGCCACAACAACAAAGCTGTACTGGACCAGATCGAGCAGACCGACCTGGACAAGCTCGATGGGATCGCTGCGGGTGCGAACAAATATGTACATCCCACAAGCTCCGGCAGCAAGCACATTCCAACGGGCGGCGCGTCCGGACAGATCCTCCGCTGGTCTGCCGACGGCACGGCGGTATGGGGTGCGGATAACGATACCAAATACAGTCCGGCCACGCAGTCCGCCAACGGCCTCATGTCGGCGGCGGATAAGACGAAGCTTGACGGATTCGGCGCAGCTTCTTCCTACGCGCTCAAGAGCGATATCACGCAGATGTACCGTTACAAGGGTTCTGTCGCAGACGCTTCAAAGCTGCCTGCCTCCGGTCAGGTGGCGGGCGACGTCTATGACATCCAGGCTGCGTCCTCCTATGGCCCTGCTGGTACGAACGTCGCGTGGAACGGCACAGCCTGGGATGCGCTCGGCGGTGCGTTCACGATCGAAGAATGCACCAACGCTGAGATCGACCAGATATTCACAGACCTTGCCGCTGGATGAGGTGACGCCGTATGAAATGGGTATCACTGCAACGGCTGACTTATACTCTGCAGAAAATCGAGGCGCGTTATGCGCTCCAAACGCATTCGCACCCTAGTGTCACTACTAACACCTTCGGCTTCATGTCTCCAGCGGACAAGGTGAAGCTCAACGGTATTTCCACCGGAGCCAACAAGTACACGCACCCATCCTACACACAAAGGCCGTCCGGCCTGTACAAAGTCACGGTCGATACATATGGGCATGTGAGCGCGGCGGAAGCGGTTACAAAGGCCGATATTACGGCGCTTGGTATCCCAGCACAAGACACCACCTACAGCGCGGCCACGCAGTCAGCCAATGGCCTCATGTCGGTGGCGGACAAAACAAAATTAGATGGGATGCCGGCCTCCGGTGTCTATGGAGAGGAGTTTTGATTTATGGCCAAGTGGTCTTTTTTGCCCTGGAGGCAGTCTTCTGCCTCCAAATACCGGCCTGATACGCTTAATTTTGGTTGCATCAGCACTTCAAAGTCTGGCGAGTTTTCTGTTGGCGACGCCAACAACAAGGCTGTACCCGTCATGCCCGTCGGATGCGTGATCCCGTTCGCGGGCGCTGCCGCTCCTACTGGCTGGCTGCTCTGCCAGGGCCAGGCAGTCTCCCGCACTACCTATGCGCAGCTCTTCTCCGTCATTGGAACGACCTACGGCTCCGGTGACGGTTCCACCACTTTCAACCTCCCGGACATGCGCGGACGAGTGGCGGTAGGTTCCGATGCTAATTGGGGATGTGGGGCAAAACGAGGAGAATCGACTCATACACAG
>ERZ1036467.301-NODE-301-length-27647-cov-4.455712_pt1 | contig 27647 bp, 20 predicted proteins | sample MGYA00514231_ERZ1036467 | MGnify/ENA primary metagenome ERZ1036467 (study PRJEB33795, sample SAMN09464919) | human gut metagenome | isolation source: Bloodstream | host: Homo sapiens | place: USA: Stanford, California | collected 2016-07 ...
TCCTCCGGCCGCCCGCGGCTGAAGTGAGGCAAGCGCCCTATGCTGAAAAGCATAGGGCGCTTGCCTGTTTGGGGTGTGTATGCCGCCCGGCGGAGCAGACGGGACGCTGGGGGCTGAATGCAGCATCCCCGTACCCTATTTTGTATGGAGCGGGGGCCGAGCGCCTGCTCTGCTCCTGCTTCCGCTGCGGAAAAGCGCCGCTCAGAAGCCGTATTCGATGGTTTCCTCCCGGTGGGTCTGCGCTGCGCGCCGCGCTGCAAGACATGCGGCTGCGCTGGCGAGCCCGTGCTCCAGCCCAAGCGGGCTGGGCGCGCCTTCCAGCATTTCCGCAAAGCCGCGGGCCAGCGCCTCGTCGCCGCCGAAGTGCACCAGTCCTTCCGGATAATGAAATTGATGGACGGCGGTATGGCGTTCGTCGTAATAGTCCACACGGAGCTGTGCTGTGTAAAAATCAAACTCCGCGCTGGCTCTTGTGCCGATAAAGCGCGCGCCGCGCCGCCCGGCGTCGTTTTTTACAAGAAATGTCTGATGGTATGAAATGAGCGTGCCGTCTTCGCAGGTGAACAGCGCCGCGCCCACATCTTCGTTTCCGGTGTCCCTGGCAAAGCAGCACAGCTCGCCAGAGGGCTCTTCCTTGCGGCGGTGTTCCACAACAAAGCTGCTTTCCGGGCAGGTGCGGTATTCAGGGCAGTCCGGGCAATGCAGCCCCGCAGGCTTGTTGCCTTTGAAATACATTTTGGAGGTGAGGGCGGCCACCGAGACGGGACGCTTGCCCAGGATGTGAGTAATATAGTCGATGTCGTGGGTGCTTTTTTGCAGAAACAGCCCGCCGGTGAGGGCGGCGTCCCGGTACCAGCTGTGATAGTAAACGCCGCCGTAAGGCACATTGTTGACGGCCTGCACGGAAACGACGTCACCCAGCGCGCCGCTGTCCACAAGGCGCTTCATCTCCTGTACGATGCAGGTGACGTGCAGCGGGAAAGAGACCATAACGCGGCCTCGCTGCGCGGGCGGCGCGGCCAGCAGCCGGGCGTACTGCGCTTCATCGATGCATACGGGCTTTTCCAGGAACAGGGGCAGGCCGCGTTCCATCACAAGGGCGGCGTACCGGGCGTGCAGGCCGCACCGGGTGCCGATGAACACGGCGTCCAGCGCCTCACGGTCCAGCATCTCCTCCGCGTCCGCGTAATAGCGGGTGTCTGCAAAGCGGCCGTCACGGGCCAGCTGCGGCTGCAGCGTTTCCAGGCGCGGGTCCGCGACAGCGGCCGGCGCGAGAGGAAGGCCCGCGCCGGTAAATGCTTTCATCATGGTCTCGCTGCGCAGGCCGTAGCCGATAAAGCCGATTTTTTTCATGGTGATTCCTTCTTTCCGGTGTTTTTTGACGCGCATGCCCGGACGGCATTGCACTTATTATAGAAAGCAGGATGCCCGCAGTCAAACAAACGGACCAAAGATGCAAAAAAAGAACGAAAAAGATAAAACGGCGGCCGCAGCCGGACGTGAATTGAGAAACGGTATTGTGCTTTTTGATGCGGTACTTTTGCCGAAAAACGGCGCAAAAAAGCAAAACAGGAGATTTTTAACCGAGAAATGCGTCTGAAAAGACAAAAAATGCGTCTGATTTTTTTTGCGGTTTGCGGTATGATAAAAAAGAACAATACAGGACAGGAGGAACCATGGCAGTGCGGATCTATCTGGAAGAAAGCGCGCGGCGGTTTGAGACGGGTGTGCGGGAGCTGGAGGTGCTGGGCGGCTTTAAGCTGGCCGGGGACGGCGTACCTGTGCGCTGGAGTGAAGCCGGTGTGCCGTGCATCTCCTGCGCCGGCAGCATGTCGCAGCTCTCTGGTGCGGGCGAAGCGCAGTTTTTTCGCGGGCTGGGCCTGCTGCGGGAGCGCCTGGCAGGCGGCACGGCTCCCTTTGAACAGACCGAGGCGCCGGTGTTCCGCGGTCTGGGCGCCAGTTTTGACCTTTCCCGTAATGCAGTGATGACGGTGGATGCGCTCAAGCGGATGCTGTGCCGCATGGCGCTGATGGGCTACAACGAGGCTTACTTATATACGGAGGATACCTATGCGCTGCCGGAATATCCGTTTTTCGGCTACCAGCGGGGAAGGTACGACGCCGAGGATCTGCGTGCGCTGGACGGTTGGGCGGCGGCGCTGGGCATCGAACTGATCCCCTGCATCCAGACGCTGGGGCATCTGGAACGTTTTCTGCATTGGGAAAGCAGCGCGCCTCTGCGGGATACGCCGGATGTGCTGCTGGCCGGGGACGAGGAAACCTACCGGCTGATCGAGGCCATGCTGCGCCGGTGCCGCGCATGCTACCGCACGAAAAAAATACACCTGGGCATGGACGAAGCCATGAATCTGGGCTTGGGCGGGTACTTGAAAAAGAACGGCTATCACGAGAGCTTTGACATTATGCTGCGCCATGTGGAGCGCGTGGGCGCGCTGGCCCGAAAGCACGGCTTTGAGCCAATGATGTGGAGCGACATGTATTTCCGCTGCGCCAGCCCCAACGATGATTACTACGAGGACGACATCGAGATCCCCCAGACGGTAATAGACGCCGCGCCCGCGGACATGACGCTGGTATATTGGGATTATTACCACGACGACGAGGCGTTCTACGACAGATACATCCGCCTGCACCAGAAATTTGCCGCGCCGCTGCGGTTTGCGGGCGGTATGTGGACGTGGCTGGGCCCGGCCGTTGACTATGACGTGTTTTTCAAAAAAGCGGAGCCCGCGCTGCGTGCCTGCCTCGGAAACGGCGTGACGGATGTGATGATCACCACATGGGGCGACGACGGCGGAGAGACGAGCCCTCAGGCGATGCTGCTGGGCCTGCAGGCCTGGGCGGAGTTCTGCTATACCGGCGGGATGGACCGCGGGCACATCTGCCGCAGGCTCGCCGCCTGCACGGGCGCGGACGGGCGGGCGCTGGCGCGCATCAGCGCGTTCAACAAAACGCCGCTTCTGGACGCTGAAAGCGATCTGCCCAATGCCGCAAAATTTCTGCTGTATCAAGACCCGCTTTTGGGCCTGTACGATTTGGATATCGAAGGGCTGGGCTTTGCGCAGCACTACGCCTCGCTGGAGACGGAGTTTGCCGCATATGCGCAGGAGGGCGGCCAGTGGACGCTGCTGTACCGTTTTTATGAGCTGCTGGCCCGCGTGCTGAAAAACAAGGCGGACTTGGGCCTTGGGCTGTACCGCGCTTACCAAAAGCAGGACCGCGCCCGGCTGGCAGCGCTGGCCGGACAGGCGCGGCAGGCCGCAGAGGACTGCGGAGCGCTACGCACATGCTGGCGGCAGCTGTGGATGGCGGAATGCCGTCCGCAGGGGTTTGAAGTGCTGGAGCTGCGGCTGGCCGGCGTACAGGCCCGCCTGGAAGCGGCCGCCGCTCGAACGGAAGACTGGTGCGCAGGCAGCGTGCAGCGCCTGGAGGAGCTGGAAGAGGGGCGGCTGCTCCTGCTGCGCACACCCGGCACCAGCCGCCTGCACGGCGTGTATTTCTGGCGCGAGATCGCAAGCGCATCCAAATGCTTTTGAGAACAGGCGCTCCCGCGCCGCGGCCCGCGAAAGAGCCGGAACGGGGAAAAGGGAAAGGGATGGTTATGCAATGAAAAGAATCACGATGGTCATCGCAGGCCTGGGCGGCCGCGGCCACGACATTTACGGCAACTATGCCATGGAGCACCCGGATGAGGTGGAGATCGCTGCAGTGGCGGACCCGCGTCCCGAGCGGCTGGAGCTGGCGCAAAGGGAGTGGAACATCCCGGCGGAGCGCTGTTTCGCAACGGCGGAGGAACTGTTTGCGCAGCCGCAGCTGGCGGACGCGGCGGTCATCGCCACGCAGGACCGGCAGCATGTCGTCCATGCGGAGGCCGCGCTGAAAGGGGGGTACCATTTGCTGCTGGAAAAACCAGTGGCGGTGGACATTGAGGGCTGCCTGGAGGTACTGCGTTTGGCGCGGAGGTATCAGCGCCATGTGGTGGTGTGCCATGTGCTGCGCTATACGCCTTTTTACAATGCCATCAAGCGGATCATCGAGGACGGCCGCATCGGCGAGGTGGTAACCATCCAGGCCATGGAACAGGTGGGCTACTGGCATCAGGTGCACAGCTATGTGCGCGGCAACTGGCGCCGAGCGGACGAATCCAGCCCGATGATCCTGGCAAAGTGCTGCCACGATATGGACATTCTCATCTGGCTTACGGGCAAGCGGGCGCGCTATGTAAGCTCTTACGGCAACAATTATCTGTTCCGTGCGGAAAAAGCCCCCGCGGGCGCGGCGCAGCGCTGCATGGACTGCGCTGTGCGCGCCGGCTGTCCCTACGACGCGGTGCGGTATTATCTGGAGAGCGGCCGCACCAGCGTACGCGCGGGGCGCGTGCACTGGCCCATTAACGTGCTGGACCCTCACCCCACACCCGAGAACATCGAGCAGGCGCTGCGCACCGGCCCCTACGGCCGCTGTGTTTATCACTGCGACAACGACGTTGTGGACCACCAGGTGGTAAATATCGAGCTGGACGGCGGCACCACCATCAATTTTACCATGTCCGCGTTCACCGAACGGTGCTACCGCACCATCAAGGTGATGGGTACCCACGGCTGTGTGGAGGGAAATATGGATCTCTCCCACCTGGTGTGGCACGACTTCTTCGGCCACAGCGAAGAAATGGACCTGAATGTAACGGACGGTTCCATGGCCGGGCATGGCGGAGGAGACGCCGTTATGGTGAAACAGTTTGTAGAACTGCTGGCCAGCGGGCGGGACGACGAGATGCTCTCTTCTGTGGAACACTCCATCGAAAGCCATCTGGTGGCGCTTCTGGCCGAGCGCTCCCGCCTGGAACATGGCCGCAGCCTGCCCGTGGAGCTGTGAGCATAGTTCGGAATTTGTCTTTTTTGTTAAGGAGATCGTTTTTTGATGCTTCAATATTGAAAACAGAATGAATAAAAAAGGACTCTGTTTTGCAAATGATTTAAATTTCTTTGTTCATTTTGCTGCAAAAATATGATAATATTTTTTGATGGTGCCGGAAAACAGTAAAACAAGCGCCGAAAAAGACAAATACATTGCGCGGCGTCCTTGTTATACTGAAAGTGCAGAACAGGAAGGGCGACGCAGCCTTTTCCAAAGGATCTTTTAGGAGGAAAACGCAAATGAAAAAAATATTGGCACTCTGTCTTGCGCTGACGATGGCACTGGCTGTGTTCGCCGGATGCTCGGGCGCAGCTTCTTCTTCAGCGCCGGCCGCCGGCTCCGCCAGCGGCTCTGCTTCCACAGGCGGCTCTGCCACCGGCAAGCAGCTTTCGGGCAAGGTCGTGTACTGGTCCATGTACAACGAGGGAGAGCCCGAGGCAATGGCCATCCAAAAGGCCGCTGATATGTTCATGGAGGACTACCCCGACTGCGAGGTGGAGATCCAGTGGATCGGCCGTTCCAACCAGGACATCACCGGCCCGGCGCTGGAGGGCGGCGAGCAGCTGGACATCCTGGACAATTTTTCGTATGATAAGAGCACGGACCGTTATCTTGACATCACGGACATGATGAACGAGCCGGCCCTCGGCCAGGAGGATATGACCGTGGCCGAGAGCATTCTGCCGGTGCTGAATCTCGCCAACGCCCAGGGACAGGAAAAGGCCGGGCTGGAGACGGACAAATACTACGGCGTGCAGATGTTCCCCTGGGTGGTGGGCTTCTTCTACAACAAGGATCTGTTCCAGCAGGCGGGCATCACCGAAACGCCCGAGACCTGGACGGAATTCATGGAAGCATGCCAGAAGCTGAAGGACGCGGGCATCAATGCCGTCACCTGTGATGACGCATACATGACGCTGATCCCCAACAACTATCTGGCCCGCCTGGTGGGCAGCGATACCATCGCAGCCATGAGTGCCAGCGCGTCCGACCCGGCGTGGCAGTCCGAGGAAGTGAAGCAGGCGTTTGCCGCCATGGAGACGCTGTCGCCGTTTATGTCCCCGCAGACAGCCACCAATAAGTATCCCGCCGGCCAGCAGGAATTCGCGCTGGGCGAGGCGGCCATGTACCTGAACGCCAGCTGGATGCCTTCCGAGGTGGCCGACACGGCGGGCGAGGACTTCCCCTGGGGGTTCTTCGCGTTCCCGCAGGTGGAAGACGGAGCTGAGGGCAGCGGCTACGTTTCCGTCGGAGGTGTTCCCCTGGCCGTATACAGCGGCTCCCCGAACCCCGAGGCGGCGAAGGAGTTCCTGCGCTATGTGGCGTCCAAGGAAGTGCAGGACTATCTGGCCGAGCAGGGCGGCGCTCCGGCGACCGTCGGCTCCGAGTGGCCCGGCGCCCGTGCCGAATGCACGGATGTGATCGCTGCTGCGGACAAGGTGGCCAGCCTGAACTGCGACCTTTCCAGCGAGTTTGTGAGCGCAGTGTTTACAATGGAGATGAACAAGGTGCTCACCCAGCAGACGACGGCCGACAAGGCGGTATCCACCCTGACGGGCGAAGCTTCCAAATATTGACGCCGGCCGGATAAAACAAGGAAACAGGATAGGGATGCCGGCCGCGCACAAATGCGCGCCGGCATCCGCTTTTTCAAATGATACAGCCGGGGGGCAGGCTTCCCGGCAAAGCAACAAGGAGGGGCAGCGGTGAAAAAAGGGCTGCGCAGAATGTATCTGGCGTTCCTTTCGCCCGTGGTGATCGCATTTTTAATCGCTTATCTGTATCCCGTGCTGCGCACGGTTCAGATGTCGTTTTTTGAGGTGTCGGATATCAGCGCCGCGCGGGATACCTGGGAATTCGTAGGGCTTTATAATTATGTAGACCTGTTCAGCCGTCAGCTGTTCCGGGTATCGTTCAAGAATATGATGCTGATCTTCCTGGCGGGAGGCGCGGCGGTATTTCTGATCTCGCTGTTTTTTGCCTGGGTACTGCACAAGGGCATGTTCATGGGCAACCTGTGGCGCAACCTTATCTATCTGCCCACGGTCATCACGCCCGTGGCCATGATCACGGTGTGGACGCAGTATGCGTACAACAGCCGGTACGGCCTGCTCAAAACGGTGTTCGAGGCGCTGGGCCTGGACGGCCTTGCGGCCATACCATGGACAAGCACTCAATACGCGTTCTGGTCCATGCTCATCGCTTTCTGCTTTTGCAGCATCGGCGGCAACCTGCTGGTGTACATGGCCGCCATGAAAAAGATCCCGGACGACCTGTTCGAGGCGGCGTTTATGGACGGCGCGACGGAAGGAAAGATTTTTTTTCGCATCACCCTGCCGCTCATCGCGGACAATGTTAAAACGCAGTTCACCTTCTGGACCATCGGCTGCATCGGCTTCTTTCTGTGGTCCCGCGTGTTCAGCGTGGTCCCGTCGGACCCCACGACCATCACGCCCGCCAGCTATATGTACGACCAGATCTTCGGTACGTCCATCAGCTCGAATGCGGTGGCGTCGGGCACGAACGTGGGCATGGGCGCGGCCATCGGCGTGGTGCTGTGCCTGATTACCGTCGCGGCGATGGCGCTCATCAATCTGATCTTCCCGAAGGAAAAATACGAGATGTAAGGAGGACGGCCCCTATGCGAAAATATCCGTCTTTCTGCCTGCGGCAGAAAAGCCCTCCCGCAGGCCGCGTCAGCGGCTGGGCGGGAAAGGCAGTGCACGTTCTGGGCAAGGCTCTTATCCTGTGCTGGTGCGCCTTCACGGTCGCACTCATCGGCTGGGTGGTGCTGGCGTCCTTCACGCCCACCCGGGACATCTTCCAAAACGACCTGCTGGCCGCCGGGCTGGACCTGAGCGGCTATGAAGTGGTGATGGAACGGTATCACATCATGGATTATTTCCTCAACAGCGTGCTGTACACGGTCTGCGCCTGTGCGGGGCTCATTGTCTTCTGCGCGCCCGCGGCTTTCGTGATGACGAAGTTCGTGTTCCGCGGCCGCCGCCTGTTCCAGACATTGTTCTCCGTTGCGCTGGGCCTGCCGGGCGTAATGATTTTGGCACCGCTGTACATGATGCTGGTTCGGGCGAATCTGCACAATTTCCGCGGCACGCTCATCCTGGTCTACCTGTGCACGGGCATTGCCGCGACAACGGTGTATCTGATGGGCTTTTTCGCCACGGTGCCCATGACGGTGTTTGAATCCGGCCTCATTGACGGGTGCAGCCATATCACCTCGTTTTACAGGCTTATCCTTCCGCTGGCAAAACCGGGGATCGTGACCATCACCATCTTCAATTTCATCGGATACTGGAATGAATATATCTGGGCGCTGGTGTTCTCCGGCAAGCAGGCCAACCGCACGTTGGCCGTGGCGCTGCAGACGCTGGTGACCAGTATGCAGACGACGGGCAATTATCAGGGCCTGTTCGCGGGTGTGGTGATCGTATTCGTGCCCACGGTGATCATTTATGTGCTGCTGTCCAAGCAGATCATGTCCGGCGCAACGGCCGGCGCAGTCAAAGGATGAGGAACGATGCTCAAGCCGGTACCTGTCGAGCCAGTGCTCAGCGTGAAAGAGCTTTATACGCTGTATTATTTTCACCATGAAAGCGGTTACCGCTTTGCGGGGGAAAGCCATGACTTCTGGGAAATTATTTATGTGGACAAGGGGCGTGCCAGCGGCATCAACGGCACCGAGCCCTATACGCTGGAAAAAGGGCAGATCATTTTTCACCATCCCAATGTTTTCCACAACTTTCGAACGGACGGCGCGCCCGACGCTGAGGATGGCGCGGACTGCGACATCTTTGTGGTATCCTTCAACGGCGAGCTGGAGATGCTGGAGCAGTTCAGGGACCATATTTTTACCCTGAGCATGCACGAGCGCCATCTGTTCCGGGAGATGATCGAGGAAGGAAAACAGGTATACGATAAGCCCTTCGGCAAAAATCTGGTTTACCGGAAGGATGCGCCGCATGAACCGGAGCATCTGCCCGGCGCAAAGCAGATGATACGCAATCTGCTGGAGCAGCTGCTGATCTCGCTTTACCGCAAGCAGCAGGAATGCCCGGCACAGGTGCAGTCGCTGCCCATGCAGTCTCTGGGGATGGAGTATCAGATCGTACGCCAGGTCGTCACCTTTCTGGATCAGAACATCTACAACAACATCACCTTTGTGGACGTTGCCAGCCATTTCAACCTGAGCGAGACGCAGCTGAAAAAGCTGTTCCGTGAGGTGACGGGATACAGTGTGATGCAGTACTATCGCAAAAGCGTGGTGGGGCGTATCGAGTATCACATCCGTCAAATGGACAAAAATTTCACCGAACTGGCGGATCTGTTCAACTTCAGCTCCATCCACTATTTTTCCAAGTTTTACAAGCGCGAGACAGGGCACACGCTGCGCGAGTATCTGAAAAGCTCGCAGGACGTGAGCCTGCCGTAGCGGCAGAAAACAAAACCAAACCGCGCCCGGCCGTAACAACGGCCGGGCGCGGTCATTTATGTTGCTTTGTTATGATTCTGTCGCTTTTTTTCAAAGATAGGTCCAGATTCTTGCCTGCTGCAATCACCGGAGAGTATGATGAAAACAGAACAAAAAAGGAGTGATGCGGAGATGGAACAGATCGTGCAGACGCGCAGCGTCCCTGTGATGGGAAGCTATGACGTTGTAGTGTGCGGGGGAGGCCCCGGTGGCTGGGTCGCAGCGGTAGCCGCTGCGCGCGCAGGCGCCCGTACCGCGTTGGTAGAGCGCTATGGGTTTGTGGGCGGTATGGCTACGGCGGCCCTTGTAGTGCCGATCAGCGTATTCACCTACAACGGACAGCTGGTATGCGGGGGGATTCCCTGGGAATTCGTACAGCGTATGGTGGAAGCCGACGGAGCGGAGGTAGAGCATCCGTTGGGGAATATTTCCCATGATCCGGAATGCTATAAATTGATCGCGCAGCGGATGCTGCTGGAGAGCGGCGTTGATTTGCATTTTCACGCAGTGCTCACAGGCTGCGTGCGGGAGGACAGCAGGATAACGCATGTGATTTTGGACACCAAAAGCGGTCCCAGGGCGCTGGAGGCAAAATATGTGATCGACAGCACCGGAGACGGCGATCTCTGCGCTATGGCGGGTGTGCCGATGCAGGAAAATACAATGCCGCTTCAGCCGCCTTCCCTGTGCTTTTGTATCGGCGGCGTGGATACGGACGCTCTGGAGCTGATCCATCATGAAAAGCAGGGGCTCAATTATCACAATCTGCGCGTCCAGACAAAACTGCGTGAATTGGCTGAGACGGAGGATGTTCCAGTATTCGGCGGCCCTTGGTTTTGCAGTATTCACCGCGACGGCAGAGTAATGGTGAACATGACCAGGACGCCCGCGGATATGCTGGACCCTGCCCAGGCGACCCGTGCCGAATGCAGGCTGAGGGAGGACGTACACGCTTTTGTAGCGTTGCTGAAGAAATATTTTCCGGAATTCAAAAACGCAGAACTGCTGTTTACCGCCGCGCAAACGGGCGTGCGCGAGACCCGGCATATAAAAGGCGAACATGTTCTCACCGGAGAAGAATATTTGAATGCCGTACATTTTGAAGACGCCGTAAGCCGGGGAGCGCATCCCATTGACATCCATACCGCCGGTGACACGACGCAGAAGTGCCAGTTTCTAAAGAACGCGGCCTATATCCCTTATCGTTCTCTGATCGTCCCGGGCTTCGACAATCTGCTGGTGGCGGGGCGTTGTTTTTCAGCCGACCAGGTGGCTTCAGCCTCGGTGCGGGTGCAGGCCTCGGTGATGGGGCTGGGCCAGGCGGCGGGCTGTGCCGCCGCCCAGTGTGCCTGTGCGGGCACGAGCGTGCACAAAGCCGATGTGCCCACGCTGCAGGCCATGCTGCGCAAATGGGGCGCGCTGATTTAAAGGAACGTCAGGGCTTTCAAAAAGCAAAGCAGGCGAATAGATCGCATGGGCATAGGAAATGAGGGAAGATGATGACGACAGTCGACTACGAAAAAAACGTACCGGTGCTGGGCTCTTATGAGGTCGTGGTAGCAGGGGCAGGCCCGGCGGGGATATGTGCGGCGGTGGCAGCGGCCCGCAGCGGGGCGCGCGTGGCGCTGGTGGAACGTTACGGAGTATTGGGAGGAAATCTGACGGCCGGTTATGTCGGGCCGATATTGGGTATGGTCGGCAGTGGGACCATGCGGGATGAGCTGATGGCCTTGCTGGGGGTACCGGAGAATGATATGATCGGAGAGGTGGGCGTCGCCCACGATATGGAACAGGCCAAACGGGTTCTGGCCGAATTTGTTTCATGTGAGAATCTTGATGTATTTCTGCAGACGCCCGTCGTGGACGCGCTTATGGCTGGCGCCTCTCTGGAAGGGCTGCTGGTGGCAACCAAGGAAGGGCTGCGCGCCATGGAGGGGAAAATCGTGATAGACGCCACCGGGGATGGAGACGTGGCCTGGTTTGCGGGCGCTCCTGTGGAAAAGGGGCGCGCCGATGGACTGATGCAGCCGGTGACGCTGGAATTTACACTGGATGGTGTGGACGAGAGCCGGGCTGTGGCATGTATTGGCGACGTAGACGATGTGGAGCTGAACGGTGAGCGGTTTCTTGATTACTGTGCGCGCTGCGCGCGGCAGGGGCTGCTGCCGGAGCAGCTGGCGGCTGTGCGGCTGCACCGTACCACGCATCCCGGACAGCGGCAGGTGAACACGACACAGCGCAACGGTATAGACGCTACTTGTGTGCGTGCGCTTTATTCCTCGGAGCTGGAGCTGCGCCGCCAAATCGACATACTGGTGCATTTCTTTCGGGAGAATCTGCCCGGGTATGAAAAATGCAGGTGCATTGCCAGCGGCGCTACGCTGGGCGTGCGGGAAACACGCCGTGTGATGGGGGAGTATACTGTTACGGCGGAAGAATTGGCGGCGGGAAAGCGCTTTCCTGATGTGGCGGTACACAAGGCCGAGTTCATCGTGGATATCCATAATCCGGAAGGAGCGGGCCAGGCGGAGGAAAGGATACAGTATGTAATGCCCTACGACTTGCCTTACCGTTGTTTTGTGCCGCTCAAGGTGGAGAATCTGCTCACTGCAGGACGGTGCATTTCGGGCACACACCGGGCGCATGCATCTTACCGGGTGATGTCAATTTGCATGGCGATGGGCGAGGCTGTGGGGATGGCGGCGGCGCTGTGTGTTCGGGAAGGCTGTACGCCCCGCACTCTGGATGTGAAAAAACTTCAGGCGGCGCTGGAATCAAAAGGAGTAGATTTGTACAGCAAATAATGACGGTATGAAAAAACGGGCGGTAGCATTTTCAGCTGCCGCCCGCTTTCTTTAATGAATAATGCAAAAGCCTCCCGGCGGGAGGCTTTTGCGTGTGACCAAGCTATTGCCCCAGATAAGCTCCCTGCTGCAGCAGAAGGCTGCGCAGTGCCTGAGCGTCGACACGGGACGGATCGCAGGCGCCGGATGCGGCCATAGCTGCGGCGGTTCCCGCCGCCTGGCCGAACACAAGACAGCAGGGAATCATACGGATGGCAGAGCCGGCCATTGCGTCGGCGGAAATGGAACGTCCCGCCACCAGAAGATTGGAGATTCCGCGCGGGATAAGGCAGCGGTAAGGAACACCAAAAAACGGACCGTTTTCCAGCGTATAGTAGGTGCCGCCGGGATCGTTTTTATTGTGGGTATCCATATTGGTCGCCATGACGGCGATGGAATCATCCGGTACACGGCAGGCCCGCACGTCGTCAACGGTGAGCCGGTATAATCCGTCGACATGCCGCGTTTCGCGGATGCCGATGGTAGCTGCAGTGTCAAGGAAACGCGCGTTTTCAAAGCCGGGCGCGTATTTTTTCAGAAACCCGAATACCTGGTGCGCCTGGCGCAGTCCCTCCAGTTCGGCACGGGTCAGATCCTCCGCGTTTGTACCGTCCACATCCAGGATTCGGGTAACGTTCAAACGGTATTCCCCGGCCGCGGGGCTTTCAAACAGACACACCTCGCCTCGGGGCACGTCGCCCCATTCTGCGGCTTTCTCCCGGATCAGCCAGCTGAAAGGCCCGTAAAACGGGCGTATTTCATCCCGGTGTTCCCGAATGTGCGCTTTGAGGCGGGGCGTATCCACATTGCCGACACGGAAAAACAACGTGGCTGGCTGCATATTGCCGTCCTCCACGCGCCCAAGTTCAAATTTTACGCCCGAGCGTGCAGCAACGTCTGCGTCGCCGCTGCAGTCGATCACAACTTTGGCACGAAACAGAAACAGGCCGGATTTATTGGCGGCTACGACACCGGTGATGCGGCCGTTTTCCTGCAGTACATCTATAAACTGGGTGTGCAGCAGCAGCTTTGCACCGCTTTCAGCAAGCATCTGTGTACATACCAGTTTAAAGCACTCATGGTCAAAGGGGCCAACATGGGCGTGGCCGATCTTATAAAAGCCGGAAAACGGTTCTTCCGCCTCTACATCGGCCGGATCAACGGCGCCGCCCAGAGTTTTCATACGGGCCACAACCTCCTCAAAGATACCCCGGATGACCATTTTTTTGTTTTGTGCATCATAGCAGGTCATAAACGGACCGACGAGGCCGGTTGTGGCCTGGCCGCCTACACATCCGTTCTGATCAAACACAAGGGTCCGGGCCCCATTGCGGGCCGCACAGACAGCGGCACCGATACCGGCGGGGCCGGCGCCGACTACCAGAACGTCTACATTTTCAGCAACGGATAGTTGCCTGGTAAAGGATACGGTCTCCATTGTTTTTCTTTTCATGTCTGCTATTTATCACGTTTCCATGTTTCATGTTTCCATGTGTACTGAATATCCAAATCAATTTCATATCCCGGTGGCAATTGGGCTTTCTCGTCTGCCATTCGTTTTACGCTGTCTTGTTTAATCAATGTATAGTGATAGTTTTGTCGAATTTGTTCCATATCTACGGCCTCTTTCTCTTTATTCAAGGAGCAATCACAGGCGATGAACTCGTTCAACAGTTTTTTCATATGTACACAGCGTGGGTTAGCAGGAGAGTACTGGTCCTTTTCTTCAGGGAAATGCTCGAAGTACCAGTACCGCTGATCAGCTGCGGAGTAAATAAGTTTATCGTTATTAGACACAATCATATATAACCCGGTGGTACCGCTGGAATATTGTGAATAAACAAATTCACGAGTATTGTTCGCACAGAATAGATTCTGGCCGTCCAGTTCCTGTGGCAAAGGAATTCCAGCGTAGTTTAGAATAGTAGGCATTAAATCCAGCAGAGAACAGACATCAGTGCAGTGTGAAGCGTCTTTGCCGGGGTATTTTACCAGTAATGGAACTTTTGCCACAGCGTCCAGCATAGTGCGTTTCCCAAGACAATGATAATCACCCAGAAGTTCGCCATGGTCTGAGGTGAATATAATCAACGTATCGTCGTACAGCCCTCTTTTTTTAAGCGCTTGGAAAATACGGCCTATTTGGTAATCCACAAAAGTGATACAACTATAATAATAATCCTTCATTAATGTTAGCAGATGATTATCAACACCAGCGCTTAAGCCCTTATACATGTTTTGTTTGTAATTGTGATAAGAAATTAAATCTTGGCTGTTGTCAGGAGCAAAAGGCAGTAGCATTTCACTGCGGTGCAGTTTGTTCCATGGGACGGGTGGTGCGTAGGGCGGATGGGGGTGAATGAAAGACGCCATCAAAAAAGTGGGCTCCTCTGGATTCAATCCTTCCAAAAATTCTACTGTCTTATCACCAATCCATTGGGTCGGATGGTATTTCTGCGGTAGCTGAGAAATCTGAGGAATGTAATACATCTCGCTGCGCTGACCGTTATAGTCAATCACATAGTCATATTCTGTTTCCAAAAGAAATTTGGTATAGTCGTCTGCCGAGGGATCGGGTAGCTCTTCTTGTGTAATTCTCTCTTTCAAACCATGCAAATCGTACCGATCTCGGACAAAATGCATTTTGCCGATAGAACATGTACGATATCCCGCTTCGCTGAGCATTCCATACATACCGTTACCTGTGTAGAGAATATCCGGACTATTATTTGTACTTCCATGTTTTCCCGGATATAACCCGCTATACATAGAAAGCCGAGCAGGGGCGCAGACAGGAGACGGAGTATAGCATTTTTCAAATACCGTGCATTCTCTGGTTAATTGATCCAGGTTTGGCGTGATAGCTCCTTTGCAGCCTAGCGCATGGATAGTATCCCATCGCTGCTGATCGGTCATTATCAGTAAAATTCGTTTGGCTTTCGTCATCTTCATAAACCTTCTTTAGTATGTTTTTGTTTAGTTCCCGGTTTTATCAAGGATTATGTTCAATACAATGCTACGAGTTGCAATCAATATAAGCTGCCTGCAAAGCTGACGCTATCGACATTTAATTACCGCCCTCGGAAAAGGAGGGCGAGTTCCCACTTTTTCGAGAGCGGTTGGGTTAAAAGTGCTTATCCGTAGAAGCTGTCATACCAAGCCTGCAGTTCATCACGAACAGCGTCGCCGCCAGCAGCAGACCAGTCGGATTGGAAGGTGGGCAAATCGTCCAATGTTTTGACACCGGCCATTATTTGCAGAATATAGTCACTCAGATTGTTGAACAGAGCCGTATTGTATTTGGAATAATTTTCAGTGGCTGGTTTAAATGCAAAACTGTTTTCCACAAAAATTTCCGGCATGTTTTCATTGGCGTATATTGTGGTAGCTTCAAAACCTGCCCACTGTGCGTCAGACTTACGGATGCGGGATGGCCATTGCAGCGCATAATCTTTTTCGTTAATGGAGTCCAAATACCAATAAGAATTACCACGCTCATCCGCAAAGATAGGGTTTATGGGAGCGATGCTTCCCGAATCATCATAATTGAAGTGAGTTCCTTCCGCTCCAACATTGAGAAACAGTTGATCTTTTTGTTTGAGGTTGATCCAGTTGATGGCGTCTGCGGCGTTCGGTGAGCTGCGCAGAATAACGGCAACATGATTGATGGCCTCTGTGCGCATAAACTTGCAGGTCCCGTCGGCCCCTTTCAGAACATTGATGTAACCAAGATCATCGTAGTCGATGCCCAACGTTTCAATCATGGCCGGAGTAGTAACCTGAAGGCCGGTACGACTGGTCGTGGCGATGATGGCTTTACCGCCGGAGAATTTTTCGTTCACAGTTGAGGTCGTATTCACGGCCCAATCGGGATCCAGCAAGCCCTCCTGCTGGCATTTGGAAAGGAATTCGATCATCTTGCCGAAGTTTTCATGCTCTGTCATGTAGTATACATTGCCTTCGTCGTCTACCATCCAGTCGTTATAAATACCAAAAGCACTTGCAAGAGCTTTGGGGAATACCCAGTTCTCATTACCTTCTGTTGCCTCGCGGAAGGGACCGGAAAAAATAATGTATTCATCGCCATAATATTTTTTAAGCTGCACCAAGCAGTCATAAAACTCATCAATGGTGGTGGGAATCTTTTCAATGCCGGCGGCTTGCATCAGATCCATACGACACACCATGAACGCGGCGACCTCCTGTGCATAAGGATACTTGCATGGAATACCGTAGATGTTACCGTCCTCACCGGAGACGGCGCGCCAGGAGTCCTCGGATACACCCTTCAGGATATCCTGACCATAGGCATCCAGCAGATCATTTAAGGGCATAAGGGCACCTTGGCTCAATAAGGTTTGAAATTGATTGGGTGAGCACTTCACAATATCATAATCGGCGCCACCGGCAACTTCCATCACGAGTTTTTCATCTGCATTCTCAGCGGGCAGGGTGTAATATTCGACGTCGTAGCCCGTAGATTCTTTGATAACCTCTGCCATGATGTCGGTGTTGGGGTCCCAAGCGACATTAAAGGACATGCGTTTTAGGGTAACCTTACCGGGCCCTTTCAAAGGGGAGATGGCTACGTTTGTTGTACTTTGGCTGGTTTCGGACGTATCCGTGCTGGTTGGCACGGAGCTTCCGGCACCGCCGCAGCCTGCAAGGCATGTGAGCAGAAACGCTGCGGTCAGCAGAATAGACAATGCTTTTTTCATCTTGTTACCTCCTGTTTTGATCGATTCGACTATCTCCTACCGGTGCATCCCGGAATGGATCCAAAAAGGTTATCCCTTGACAGAGCCGATTGTGATGCCCTGTACCATAAACCGGGCCACAAAGGGATAAAGAGCGACAATGGGAATAATGGACAGCGTGACGGCGGCCGCGACCATACCCTCGGAAGTGATATTGAGCATAAAACTGCCGCTGGCAAGATTCTCGGCAACAGCTTGGCTATTGCTAATAATATTGTACAGATACACTTGCAGGGTATACATATTGGAGGATTTGGTATACATCATCGCATGGAAATAATTGTTCCAGTAATTGATCGCATACAGCAAGCCGATGGTGGCGATCACTGGTTTGGACATGGGGCATACGATGGACACCAGCGTGCGCAGGTCCCCGGCACCGTCGATCCGGGCGGATTCCTCTACGCTTTCAGGCAGGCTTTCAAAATAATTTTTCACAATGAACATATTGAACTGCACGATGGCGAAAGGCAGGATGCAGGCGGCATAGGTATCCAGAAGCCCCAGGCTTCGTACGACCATATAAGCGGGGATCATACCGCCGTAAAATACCATGCTGACAACATACAGCAGTGAAACGACTCTGCGCCCCTTGAAGCCGGGCTTGGAAAGGGGATAGGCTGTCGTAATCGTCGTAAACAGGCTGAGCAGTGTACCTGCTCCCGTAACGATGAGAGAATTTTTCAGCGCCGTAAAAAATGAAGTCTGGGTGAGCACATACTTGACGGTCTCAAGCTGGAACCCAACGGGCCAGAAGTAAACATTGCCGGCTGTGACATCCGGCCCATTGCTGACAGCCTTGCTGATGACGTGCAGACAGGGCAGGATGGCGACAAGACTCAGCAATGCCATGGCTGCGTAGGCAAAGCCGGACAGGAATTTTTCACTGCCGGACAGGGGAATGCCTTTTTCACGGTATAGCGGTTTCTTTTTGGTATTTAACATTTTATTGCATCCCCTTTCTTACCAGATGCTGCGTCCCAGCAGCTTGCGGCTTATCGCATTGGCGCTTACGATCAGAACAAACGCCACTACGGAGTTGAACAGTCCCAAAGCGGTGGACAGAGGGAAATCCATCTGCCCTATGCCCAGACGGTATACAAAAGTCTGGATGATATCCGCGACCTCGTACACAGCGGGATTGTAGAATATCATTACCTGTTCGAAGCCAGTGTCCAAAATATGTCCTACTTTGAGAATGAGCATTAGGACGATGGTGGGCAGCAGGCCGGGCATGGTGATGTTCCAAATCTGGCGCCATTTGCTGGCGCCGTCCACGCGGGCCGCCTCATACAGCGTTATATCGATCCCCGTGATGGCCGCCAGATAAATGACCGTATTGTAGCCGACTTCTTTCCAGCCTTCGGTAAACACCAGCACGCTGCGGAATACACTGTTATCGGTAAAGAATCCGATGCGCGTGCCGCCCATCGCGGTGATAGCGGTATTGATGATGCCGTAAGAACCAAACAGCGAATAAAAAATACCGAAGATGACGACCCATGAAAAGAAATAGGGCATATAGATAGCGGTCTGGGCAAATTTGCGGTAGGTAGCGCGGCGGATCTCGTTGAGAAGTATCGCGCAGATGATAGGGATGGGAAACAGCCAGAGGATCTTCAATCCGTTGATGATCAGCGTGTTGGCCAGCACTTTCGTAAATTGGGAACTGGCGAACAGGCGCCGGAAGTGTTCAAGCCCCACCCAGTCGCTCAAGCCGATGGCGTCGATGGGGTTGCTGCCCAGAAAAATATTGTAGTCCTTGAAAGCGATCAGAATACCATACAGCGGCGCGAGTTTATAAATAAAAAGGAAAAACAAGCCCGGTATCAGCATCAGATACAGCATGGGATGATGCTTTACATACACAAAAAAACTGTGGAGTTTATGCCGCAATCCGGTTTTGGCTCTCAGTCCGCCGGACGGTACAGCCGTTGTGTCAAGTGCCATCTTCATTGTAAAACCCTTTCTTTCCATTCAGCTGCCGGAGCGTTCCGGGCTGTTTGTTCTCTGATATCAATTGTAGTACGGGCCAGCGTTGTGGTAAATATCACAAAATTTCGTTTTCTAGTCCGTTCTTTATGTAATTGTTGCTCAATTCAAAGACGTTGTAGACTTCTTACAAAAATACGCCCATGCCTTTCGGCATGGGCGCAGAAGAAATGAAACAGAATCAAAAAAATGAAACAGAGCCGCCTTCGCGGCTCTGCGGACGACCTCGTACAGGAGCGTTCAATCGCTGTCATGGGGCTGCACCGGAAGTTCAATCATCACACAGGTGCCGATGCCTTCGCGGGCGGAGATATAAAACTTGCATTTCCCCTGGCCGAAGATATCGAGCCGCTTATGTACATTGGCTACGCCGTAACTTTTGCTGGTGCGGATATCCAGCTCGGTCAGCTTCTGTGCCGTTTCGGGCGCCATCCCGTTGCCGTTATCCTCGATCTCTACACCGAAAGCGCGGGAGGAACGCCATGCGCGGATGACCAGACGCTTTTCCGTTTTGTCACAGTACAAAATGCCGTGGAGCAATGCGTTTTCCACCAGCGGCTGGAGCGAAAGTTTGGGGATCAGGCATTCCATTGCAGCCTGATCCAAATCATACTCCACCTCAAACTGATGGGAGAAGCGTTTTTGCATGATACCGAGGTAGGTGCGGGTAAGATCCAGCTCGTCGGACAGCGGTACGATGGCTTCGCCTTTATTGATGCTCATGCGCAGATAGCGGGAGAGCGCGTTCACCATCCATACGCTGTCATCCGGATTTTTGTCCAGGATCATCCACTTGATGACATCCAGCGTGTTGTAAAGAAAATGCGGCTTGATCTGAGCCTGCAGCGACTCCATTTGATATTCGGAAATAGCCAGCCTGTCGCGGTAACGGGCGTCCACAACAGCGGCGATGGAGCGTACGATCTGCTCGGTATCGCGTTCCAGCGTGATGAGGCCTCCTTTGCGGCGTCCCGCGCAGGAATCGGTATTTCCGGTCCCGTTTTCGGCATCCAGCGTATGGATGGCTGCGTTGAGGCGGCTAACGGTACGGTTGAGATTGAGACTGTAGGCTGCCGTGACGGCGATGATAAACAAAATCAGACACGCGACTACCCACATGGATACAATGGTGTTTACCGCGCCGGAATCCATGGTGTAGACCTGTGCCCGCGGCATGGAGGAGATAACGTACCATTCCGTCGTTTCAAGCCGGCTGAATGCAAGGATGACGTCCGGTTCAAGCAGATAACCGGAGCCCAGGCTGCACACCTGCTCCATCAGCGACGGCGGCAGGGCCGTTTCGCCCAGATGCGCGTCGTCTGTGTGCGCCAGAATACGGCCCTGCGCATCCGCAAGGAACATTTCGTCATGGTTGGTGCTGCCTGCGGCAAATATCTCATGAAATTGAGAAACGCTCACATCGGCAAAAAGCACACCGCACAGCTTGTCGTAATCCGCCTGGCTTTTCAGCGCCACAGCACAGGAAACAACGGCGGTGGGCTCGGATATGCCCAGGCTGACAAGGTGTGTTCCGTGCCAAAATACGCCGCCTTTTTGATAAACGGACCCGTTTTCTCCAAGGCTGGACAGAGGGTCCAAGGAGTAAAGCGTTGTTTTCTGGCCGGAATAAATTTTTTCGTCGGGCACATACAGCCGCAGGCGCGTGATCATATGCTTGTCCAGCTGTTCAGACAGCGCGCGGCGTATCTTGGCGTATTCTTCCAGTTGCACGGCTGTGTCCGCGTCTGAATTGAGATAGGGATACAATGTGCCGATCAATGCCGATGCGCTCTCTTTGACCTGTTCAAAACGGTAATCGATGTTGTTGCGGGTCTGCCCGGCGGATACCAGCATTTTTTGACACAGCTCCGCTTCCATGGCCTGGGCGGTGTTGCGGGTGTAGTAGAATACGGCCAGCGTCAGAAGCACCAGCGCAGCCAGCAAAAGCACGAACATCAGCAGGCGGGCGGCGCTGCGGGCACGGCCGAGCCGGACGCCGCCGTTTGCGGGACGCCTGAAGCGGGCGGTCGCCTGTTTCAAAGCTGCTCCGCCTCCTTTTCGGCCGCGGGGCGGGCGTTCAGCATGATGTTTTCGCGGTATTCGCCCGGCGTTTGGCCCGTGTACTTTTTGAACAGGCGCGAAAAATAACTGGGGGAAAGGTATCCCACCTTATAGCATACGTCATACAGATGAATGTTTGTCTGCGCTAAAAATTCTTTGGCTTTGTTCAGCCGCTCCTGCGTGATGTATTCGTTGATGGTCTTTCCTGTGGCCTGCTTGAACAGCACACACAGATAGGTGGGCGTAAGATATACGGCTTCTGCGAGGCTTGTTACTGAAAGCTGCTCCATATACTGCGCGGCGATGATCTCCCGCACGCGCTTGATGACCGTATTTGTGTGAGGCGTGCTCATTTTTTGCAGGTGCAGGGTCAAATCTTCATATACGGAAGCAAGCATCGCCTCCTGCTCTCCCAGGCCGTTGCATTGCAGAAAGCTGGCCGTCAATTTAAGGTGTGAGGCATAGGGGCCCATATTTTCCGTACGCATATTGGTCATCAGGCGCGTGGGCAGCAAAAGAAGGAAAAGCATGAAATTCTGCTGCTCGTCCTCGCCGGGCAGGGCGCGGATGCCGGCAACGGCGCGCTCCAGCGCCAGATGCACCGCCGCTGTATCTCCATTGAGAATGCTGTCACAGATCTCTTTTTCCGCTTGTTCGCGAAGAGTGCGTCCGCTGCCGTCGTCCTCATATTTTTTGATGGAGATCGGGATATCCTTGCCGATCAGGTAACAGCGGCTGATTGCCTCGCAGGCATTGGCGTAAGCGGAGCGTACGCTGCGCAGCCCGCGGAACGGCTCGCTGATGCCGATCATGGTATCCAGTTTCATTTCGCTGCGTATGCGCGCCTGCAGATGCTCGGCCACGCTCAACAGGTCTTCTTCGTATTCGTCATGTTCTACGTCCAAAATGGCGATGTATTCGGAAAGCCGCCCTTTGAACACGACATTGACGCCGTATTCCGCCAATACGCGGGCAAACAATTCTTCCAGCGCCATACTGAAGGTGATGCGGTCTTTTTCAGGCATGCTGCCCATGGTGAGCCATTTTGATTTTGGCTGAAGCCGCAGTACCAGCACGGCGTAATGTGTCTGGCTGTTCAAAGGGATACCCAGGAATTCGATGCTTTGCAGAATGTCCTCCTCGCTTTCGTCATTGTTCTGCAAAAGATCGCACAAACGGCGCTGGCGCAGCAGCGGCATGCTTTGTTCCAGCTTTCGGGCCATGTCTTCCAGGGCCAGCTGCTGGGAAGACCTCTGGTCCAGCATGGCCACCACTTTGGTGATCACCGCGTCCAGTTCGTCAATGTCGATGGATTTGAGGATATAGTCTACGGCTTCCATCTTCAGAGCATCACGCAGATATCCCACATCTGCATAGCCGCTGATAAATATGATTTTGACGCCGGGATAGCTCTCCAGCACATTTTTGGCCAGTGTGATGCCGTCCATATGGGACATCCGCACGTCTGTGACGATGATGTCAACTTCATTCCGGCGGACAAAATCCAGCGCTGGGACGCCGTCGTCGAATACCCCGGCCACTTCCACACCGTGCTTGCCCCAGTTAAAGTGCGTTACAAGCCCACGGCGAACCGTTTCCTCATCGTCTGCGATAATGGCTTTGTACATCTTTACCGTTCCCTTCCGCGGTTTTGCCGCGCGCTCAAAGTGTTTGCAGGTATTCTTCGATCCACGGGATGGCCGAGCCCAGGGCGGCCGCTTCTTTTTTATAGGCACAGGCCTTGAGATAGCCGGCGTCCGGCTCGAAGGTGTTGCGGAAGGCCGCGCGGCGGCGCAGCCCGGCCAGCTCTGCATCCATGTACCGGCCTACATAGCCTCCAAGAATCACGTCGCAGTCCAGCATCATGCGCAGGTTGTTCACTACGACGGCTACGTTGTCCAGATAAGCGTCCCACACGCTGCGCAGCGCGGCGTCACCCGTGTGCAGCCGCAGGAAGAAATCTTTCAGGCTGCCGCCGGTGTGGCCGTGCAGCAGGCCGGCGCGGCAGTAGGCGTCCACACAGCCGCTTTTGCCGCAGTAGCACGGCCGTCCGCCGGGAACCAGCGTGGTGTGCCCCACCTCGCCGCTGCGCAGGTTGTGCCCCAGATACAGCCTGCGGCCGATGAGCACCGCGCTGCCCACGCTGTTGCTCAGGGAGAGATAAACCGCGTCCCGCAGAGAGACGTCGGCCCAGGCCTCGGCAAGGCAGCCGGCGTTTGCGTCGTTTATCATGCGGCAGGGCAGGCCGAGATATTGTTCGAATTCATCGGCCCGCAGTCCCTGAATGGAAAGCGCGTGGGAGCGCAGGACGAGGTCCTGCCCGCTGCCGATGATGCCGGGAATGGACAGGCCGACGCCCAAAACCGATTGCCGGGGCAGCTCCGCGCACAGCTCGCTGATGAACGCGGCGAGCGCCCGAAAATAGGCGGGCGTACGCGTAAAGGCCAGAGTGCGGGTTTGCGTGCGCGTCACCTGGCCGGAGAGATCCACAGCCACCAGGCTGACATGGCGCAGAGTGATGTCGGCCCCGACAACGTACCGCGCGCCGGGACAGGCGCTCCAGGCCCGGGGCTTGCGTCCGCCGGTGGAACTGAATTCCCCGCAGGGCTGCACCAGGCCGTGGCCCTCCAGGCGGCGCAGCAGAGTAATGGCCGTGGGCGTGCTCACCGCCAGAGCGTTCGCCATCTCCTGTGTGGAAAAACGTTCTTTTTCCATGGCCCATGCAGCCGCCTGCGCCGCCCGCCCGCGCTGTGCGCCGAAAAGATTTACTGTCTCCATCCTGAGTGCCTCCCGCCTGTTTGTGGTTTTACTGTAACACATTCAAAACACTTTGTAAAATCGTTTTAAAAACTTGACAAAAAGAAAGACTCATTCTTGGAGATTCCAACAAAATTGGAAGAGACCGCTTGACAACGCATCAAAAAAGACGCATTCTAATGCTGGAATCTTTTTAAACTGAGTTAAAAAAGTTTTGGGCATGGGAACATGCGGAAAGGATGGATCGACGATGAAGGGAGCTTTCTTTCTGGGCAACCGGGAATTTGAAGTCCGGGATATGGAAAAACGGCCGCTGGCCGCGGACGAAGTGCGCATTCGCGTGATGGCGTGCGGCGTGTGCGGTACAGATGTCCACATTTACCACGGCGAGGCGGGCTCGGCCGAAGTGACGCCGCCGGTGGTTCTGGGACACGAATATGCGGGTATTGTAGAAGAAGTAGGCGCGGATGTGAAAGGTTTGGCGCCGGGCGATCATGTCGCCGTAGACCCCAATATTTACTGCGGCGCCTGCACGCCCTGCCGGGACGGTAAAAAGCAGTTCTGTGAACATCTGCAGGCGCTTGGCGTCACCCGGGACGGCGGGTTTGCACAGTACAGCGCAGCGCCGGCGGCACAGTGCTTCAAACTGGCACCGGAGCTGCCCTTTGAGGCAGGAGCCATGGCCGAGCCGCTGGCGTGCTGCCTGCACGGTATCGATGCCGCGGGTATACGGCCCGGCAGTACGGTATGTGTGATCGGCGGGGGAGCCATCGGCCTGCTGATGGTGCAGCTGGCCCGCCTTTCCGGCGCGGCGAAGGTCATTCTCAGTGAGCCGGTGGAACTGCGCCGCAGCGCCGGGCTGTCCGTTGGAGCGGATCTGGCTGTCGACCCGCTCCGGGAGGACCTGTCCGCCCGTGTGCGGGAGGCTGCGGGCAAAAGCGGCGCGGATGTGGTGATTGAATGTGTGGGGAACACGGCGGCCACACGCAGTGCCTTCGAGGCCGCGGGCTTCGGCGCGACGGTGCTGCTGTTCAGTGTGCCCGCGCCTACGGCTACGGTTCCGCTGCCGTTGTTCGACGTATACAAAAAAGAGCTTGCCATCCGCGGCTCCTTCATCAACCCGGATACGCATCTTCGGGCTGTGGAATTGCTGAGTGCGGGGCGCATCAATGTGGAGCCGCTCATCACCCACACGTTCGGCATCGGGGAAATGGAGCAGGCGATCAAAATGCAGATGGGCGGCGAATCCATCAAAGTGATGGTGCTGCCAAACAAACGCTGAACGCGTACAAACGGGAGAGGATGATTCAGAATGCAGAAAATGCTGCAGCAGGTGATGACGGCGCCGGGGCACATCGAGTTCCGGGAGGCGCCCGTACCCGCACCCAACGCGGGCGAGGTATTGGTAAAGATCATGAAGATCGGCGTGTGCGGGTCGGATATCCATGTGTATCACGGCGAGCATCCGTTCACAAAATATCCGGTCACCCAGGGCCACGAGGTGTCGGGGAAAATCGCGGTGTTGGGCGAGGGCGTGACGGGATTTGCCGTAGGGCAGAAGGTGACCATCGAACCGCAGGTCTACTGCGGCCGGTGCCATCCGTGCACGCACGGCAAGTACAATCTGTGCGAGGAACTTCGAGTGATGGGGTTCCAGACGACAGGCACAGCCAGTGAATATTTTGCCGTGGACGCGGGCAAGGTGACGCCTTTGCCGGAAACGATGACATACAGCGAAGGCGCGATGATAGAGCCGCTGGCCGTGACGGTACATGCGGTGTGGCGCGCCGGGGATGTGCGCGGACAGAAAATCGCCGTGCTGGGCGCGGGGCCCATCGGCATCCTGCTGGCCCAGAGCGCAAAGGCGCTGGGCGCGGCGCAGGTGCTTATCACCGACATCAGCACGCCGCGGCTGGAATTGGCAAAAGCATGCGGCGTGGATTTTGCAGTGAACACAAAAGAGCACGGCTTCGGTGAAGCACTGGCGGAATGCTTCGGCCCGGACAAGGCGGATGTGATCTACGACTGCGCAGGCAACGATACGACCATGGGACAGGCCATCCGGCACGCGCGTAAGGGCAGCACGATCATCCTTGTGGCGGTGTATGCGGGTATGGCAAACGTGGACCTTGCGGTGCTCAACGACCATGAACTGGATCTGAACACGAGCATGATGTACCGCCATGAGGACTATCTTGAGGCCATTCGCCTGGTGAACGAAGGCAAGGTTCGGTTGGAGCCGCTGATGAGCCGGCACTTCCCGTTCCGGGATTATCTGGCGGCATACCAGTACATCGACGCGAACCGGGAGACGACGATGAAAGTGCTTATCGACGTGGATGAGAGCGAGGCGTGAACGTGGAAAAAATCGCGGAAACCATAAATGGCCTGCAGCACATCGGCCTGCCTACAAACGACCTGGAGAAAACGGTGGCCTTTTACGAAGGGCTGGGCTTCTCCGTTGCGCTGCGTACGGTCAACGAAGCCGCAGGGGAACAGGTAGCCTTTTTGCAGCTGAAAGAACTGATGATCGAAGCCTATCAAACCGGCCGCGCGGCCGGCAGGGCCGGGGCTGTCGACCATACCGCGCTGGACGTCGCGGACGTGGATACGCTGTTCGTGCTGCTGCGGGACGGTGGATACGAGCTGCTGGACGACGCGGTGCGGTTTCTTCCTTTTTGGGCGCGGGGCGTGCGCTTTTTCACCATCCTCGGCCCCAATGGGGAAAAGGTGGAATTCAGCCAAAAACTTTGAGGAGGAAAGTATGTTTGATATCGTGGCGCTGGGCGAGAGCCTGATCGACTTTACACCCAGCGGGGAAAACAGCCAGGGGATGGCGCTGTTTGCGCGCAACCCGGGCGGCGCGCCTGCCAATGTGCTGGCAATGGCCGCAAAGCTGGGCGGCAAAACCGCATTTATCGGCAAGGTGGGGGACGACGCTTTCGGCGCGTTTTTGAAAAAGACGATGGAGGATGCTGGTGTGGACGTGCGCGGTCTGCGTATGACGCGGGAATATCCCACGACGCTGGCCTTTGTGCAGCTGACGCCGGAGGGCGACCGAAGCTTCACGTTTTACCGCAAGCCGGGCGCGGACGTGATGCTCGCGCCTGCCGACGTGGACAGGGCGCTGCTGCGGGACTGCCGCATCTTTCATTTCGGTTCTGTTTCGCTGACGGACGAGCCGTGCCGCACGGCTACGCTGGAGGCGGCGCGGGAGGCAAAAGCAGCGGGGGCGATGATCAGTTACGACCCAAACTACCGTCCGTTTTTGTGGGACAGCGCGGAGCGGGCGAGAGAAGCGCTGCTGGCCGCGCTGCCTCTGGCGGATATCGTGAAAGTATCGGAGGAAGAAATGGAACTGCTGACGGGCGAAGTGCAGCTGGCGGCGGGAGCGGACGCGCTGGCGTCCCGGGGCGCGGCGCTGGTTCTGGTGACGCTGGGGCCGCGGGGCGCGTACTACCGTGCTGCGGCGGGCCGCGGGCTGCTGCCTGCCTGCGAAGTGGACACGGTGGACACTACGGGCGCGGGCGACGCTTTTCTGGGAGCGCTGCTGTCGTGCCTTGCGGGCAAGACGCTGGAAGAGCTGCGGATATTGCCGCAGGCACAGTGGGAGCGCATTGTCGCGTTTGCAAACGCAGCGGGCAGCCTGACCACCGCGGCAAAGGGGGCCATCCCGGCCATGCCCGCGCGGGAGCAGATCCTGCGGCTGTGCGGCGAATGACGAACAGCCTGCGCGTTTTTTCATGCGCGGCATGCAAACAGGGCCTGTGCCCCCATTGTGGAGCACAGGCCCTGTTTTTATGCCGGTCA
>ERZ1036467.331-NODE-331-length-23890-cov-16.386952_pt1 | contig 23890 bp, 19 predicted proteins | sample MGYA00514231_ERZ1036467 | MGnify/ENA primary metagenome ERZ1036467 (study PRJEB33795, sample SAMN09464919) | human gut metagenome | isolation source: Bloodstream | host: Homo sapiens | place: USA: Stanford, California | collected 2016-07 ...
ATATGAAATTTATCGTTTCAAGTACTGCTCTTTCCAGCCATTTACAGGCTATCAGTCGTGTAATTAACTCAAAGAATGCGCTGCCTATTCTCGATTGTTTTCTCTTCGAATTGGAAGACGGAACATTGTCTGTGACTGTTTCTGACAGTGAAACGACCATGGTGACAACCGTTGAGGTAAATGAAAGCGATACAAACGGGCGTTTTGCCGTAGTAGCGAAAACATTGCTTGATGCACTGAAAGAAATTCCGGAACAACCGTTGACATTCTACGTCAACACGGACAATTATGAAATCACCGTGCAGTATCAGAACGGAAAATATAGTCTGATGGGACAGAATGCTGACGAATTTCCGCAGTCGGCTGTGCTGGGCGAAAATGCAGTCCGCGTGGAGATGGAAGCAGGTGTACTGCTGGGTGGCATCAACCGTTCGGTATTCGCAACTGCCGACGACGAACTCCGTCCGGTAATGAACGGTATATATTTCGATATTACAACAGAAGACATCACGATGGTGGCATCGGACGGTCATAAGCTGGTACGTTGCAAAACGCTGGCTGCCAAAGGAAACGAACGTGCCGCGTTCATCCTTCCGAAGAAGCCCGCTACATTGCTGAAAAACCTGCTTCCGAAAGAACAGGGAACAGTAACCATCGAATTTGACGAACGCAACGCTGTGTTTATGCTGGAAAGCTACCGCATGGTCTGCCGTCTGATCGAAGGACGCTATCCGAACTACAACTCGGTAATTCCGCAGAACAACCCTCATAAAGTGACTGTAGACCGTCAGCAACTGATCGGAGCTTTGCGCCGCGTGTCTATCTTTTCTTCACAGGCAAGCAGTTTGATCAAGCTGCGTATGCAGGAGAATCAGATTGTGATTTCCGCACAGGACATCGATTTCTCCACTTCTGCCGAAGAAACACAAGTTTGCCAATATTCGGGTGCCGCTATGAGCATCGGATTCAAATCTACTTTCCTCATCGATATCCTGAACAATATTTCGGCCGATGAAGTGGTAATCGAACTTGCCGATCCGTCGCGTGCCGGAGTCATTGTGCCGGTAGAACAGGAAGAAAATGAAGACTTGCTGATGCTGCTGATGCCGATGATGCTGAACGATTAGTTATTTAATGGAAAATTGAAAATGGATAATGGATAATGAGCTGCGCTGTCAGTGTTCAGGAGTTATCCATTTTTTATGTTTCCTATCCATTATCAATTCTCCATAATCCATTATCCATTAAAGAAAGAAATGAAATTAAATTTGAAAAACCCGATTGTGTTCTTCGATCTGGAGACAACGGGAACCAATATCAACACAGACCGGATCGTTGAAATTTGCTATCTGAAAGTATATCCTAACGGGAATGAGGAAACGAAAACCATGCGTATCAATCCCGAAATGCATATTCCTGAAGCTTCTTCTGCCGTACATGGCATTTATGATGCCGATGTAGCGGACTGTCCGACTTTCAAGGAGGTGGCAAAGAATGTGGCCCGTGACATTGAAGGCTGCGATTTGGCTGGATTCAACTCTAATCGCTTCGATATTCCGGTATTGGCAGAGGAATTTCTTCGTGCCGGTGTAGATATCGATATGACGAAGCGCAAGTTTGTCGATGTACAGGTGATTTTCCACAAGATGGAGCAACGTACCCTTTCGGCTGCCTATAAGTTCTATTGCGAAAAGAGTCTGGAAGACGCCCATACGGCCGAGGCCGATACACGTGCCACTTATGAGGTGCTGAAAGCACAGCTCGACCGCTATCCGGATCTTCAGAACGACATCGCCTTCCTGGCAGAATATTCAAGTTTCACTAAGAATGTGGACTTTGCCGGCCGGATGGTGTATGACGACAATGGTGTGGAAGTATTTAATTTCGGAAAATATAAAGGAATGTCTGTAGCCGAGGTACTGAAGAAAGACCCCGGATACTACAGCTGGATTTTAAACAGTGATTTCACGTTGAATACCAAGGCGGTGCTGACTAAAATCCGTCTGCGTGAAATGAGTAATTTGATTACAAAATAATGCTAAAAGGAAAAAAGATAATTCTTGGAATAACCGGTAGCATCGCTGCTTATAAGGCTTGTTACATTATCCGCGGACTGATAAAGCAGGGAGCGGAAGTGCAGGTGGTCATTACTCCGGCGGGAAAAGAATTTATTACTCCCATCACTCTTTCGGCTTTGACCAGTAAGCCGGTCATCAGCGAGTTCTTTGCCCAACGGGACGGTACGTGGAACAGCCATGTGGACTTGGGTCTGTGGGCGGATGCCATGCTGATCGCACCCGCTACCGCCTCCACCATCGGAAAGATGGCGAACGGGATAGCAGACAATATGCTGATAACCACTTATCTTTCGGCCAAAGCTCCGGTATTCATTGCACCGGCTATGGACCTCGATATGTATGCACATCCTTCTACACAGAAGAATCTGGATATATTGCGTTCCTATGGCAACCGCATCATTGAGCCCGCAACGGGTGAACTTGCCAGCCATCTGGTCGGTAAAGGGCGTATGGAAGAACCGGAAAACATTATCCGAGTGCTGGACGAGTTTTTCTCTGCGAGTGCCGAACTTCAGGGAAGGAAAATTATGATAACTGCCGGACCGACTTACGAAAAGATCGATCCGGTCCGTTTTATCGGCAATTATTCTTCCGGTAAGATGGGATTTGCTTTGGCGGAAGAATGTGCCCGTCGTGGGGCAGAGGTGACGTTGATCGCCGGACCGGTGCAACTGAAAACGCAGCATTCGCGTATCCACCGGATAGATGTGGAATCTGCTCAGGAAATGTATGAGGCAGCGCAAACCTGTTTCCCGACTTCCGACGTGGGGATTCTTTGTGCGGCAGTCGCCGATTTCCGTCCGGAAACGGTGGCCGGCAAAAAGATCAAACGGGAGAAGGAAGAAGAACTGACCTTGCATCTTCAGGCTACGCAGGACATTGCTGCAAGTCTGGGAAAGATCAAAGAAGACAATCAACTGTTAGTGGGGTTTGCCCTCGAAACAAATAACGAACAGCAGAATGCCGAAGGAAAGCTCGAACGTAAAAACTTTGACTTTATCGTCCTCAACTCTCTGAATGATGCGGGAGCCGGCTTCCGTCACGATACAAACAAGATTAGCATTATTGATCGCAAAGGTCGCGAGGATTATCCTCTGAAGCCCAAACAGGAAGTAGCGCAAGACATCATCAACCATCTGGTTGCCGTTTTGACTCACTGATCTTTATTTTTTAGGTTTAATTTTTAATTTACAGAAGGTGTTACGTTCACTTTATATTCAGAATTACGCATTGATAGAAAAACTGGATATCGGTTTTGAAACAGGCTTCTCGGTCATCACAGGCGAGACGGGGGCCGGAAAATCGATTATTCTGGGAGCCATCGGTCTGCTGCTCGGACAGCGTGCCGATGTGAAAGCGATTCGTCGTGGAGCTTCTAAATGTATTATCGAAGCACGTTTTGATATCTCGGCTTACGGTATGCGCCCGTTTTTTGAAGAGAACGAACTGGAATACGACGACGAGGAATGTATCCTGCGGCGCGAAGTGCAGGCGTCCGGCAAAAGCCGCGCATTCATTAATGATACGCCTGCTTCGCTGGCACAGGTGAAGGAATTGGGCGAACAGCTGATTGATGTACATTCGCAGCATCAGAATCTTTTGCTCAATAAAGAAGGTTTCCAGCTGAATGTACTCGATATTCTGGCTCATAACGATGATGCGCTGGAGAAGTATCATTTACTGTATAATGAATGGAAGCTGCTCGACCGTGAATTGTCCGAGCTGACGGCACTTGCCGAGCAAAGCCGGACGGATGAGGACTATCTTCGTTTCCAGCTGGAACAACTGGAGGAAGCTCATCTGGTGGAAGGGGAGCAGAGTGAACTGGAGCAGGAGGCGGAAACTCTGAGTCATGCCGAGGAGATCAAAGCGGGGCTTTACCGCATCGAACAGTCTTTTTTCTCGGACGAAGGCGGACTGCTTTCTTTCCTGAAAGATAATCTGAATACGCTGAATAATCTGAAAAAGGTGTATCAGCCTGCCGGAGAACTGAGCGACCGCATGGAAAGTGCCTACATCGAACTGAAAGATATTTCGCAGGAAGTCTCAGCGCAGGGAGAATCCATCGAGTTTAATCCTACCCGTCTGGACGAAGTGAACGATCGTCTGAATCTGATTTACTCCCTACAACAGAAGCATCGGGTACAGACACTTGAAGAATTGATGGCCTTGGCAGACCAATATCGCAGTAAGTTGTCCGAGATCACCTCTTATGATGATCGCATAGCCGAACTGACTGCCCGCAAGGAAGCCCAGTATGAACGGGTGAAGAAGCAAGCTGCCGTGCTGACAAAAGCCCGTGCGGCAGCCGCCCGTGAAGTGGAGAAACAACTGGCTGAACGGCTGGTCCCGCTGGGTATGCCCAACGTCCGCTTCCAAGTGGAGATGGGATTGAAGAAAGAACCGGGCATACAGGGGGAGGATACTGTCAACTTCCTGTTCTCCGCCAACAAGAACGGAACGTTGCAAAGCATATCTTCCGTTGCTTCCGGAGGTGAAATCGCGCGTGTGATGCTTTCTATCAAAGCGATGATCGCCGGTGCGGTGAAACTGCCTACGATTGTATTTGATGAGATCGATACCGGAGTTTCCGGTGAAATAGCCGACCGTATGGCGGATATGATGCAGGAAATGGGTGACTGCAACCGTCAGGTGATCAGTATCACACATCTGCCTCAGATCGCAGCTCGCGGGCGCGCTCATTATAAGGTATATAAGAAGGACAGCGATACGGAAACGAACAGCCATATCCGCCGTCTCACCGATGAAGAACGGGTAGAGGAGATCGCTCACATGCTGAGCGGAGCCACATTGACCGAGGCTGCCCTCAGCAATGCGAAGGCCCTGTTGGCCCGTACTTCATAATCCATAATTCAAAATTTATAATTCAAAATTACAATGACCGATAAAAGTGAAATGATTTTCGGCGTCCGTGCCGTCATAGAGGCCATTCAGGCTGGAAAAGAAATTGATAAGATCCTCGTTAAGAAAGACATTCAAAGTGATCTTTCCAAAGAGCTTTTCGCAGCATTGAAAGGATTGCTGATTCCTGTTCAGCGTGTGCCGGTGGAACGTATCAACCGCATCACACGGAAGAATCATCAGGGTGTGGTTGCCTTCATTTCCTCTGTGACCTATCAGAAGACGGAAGACCTCGTTCCTTTCTTATTCGAGCAAGGCAAGAATCCGTTTTTTGTGATGTTGGATGGCATAACGGATGTGCGTAACTTTGGTGCGATAGCCCGTACCTGCGAATGTGCCGCGGTGGATGCGGTGATTATTCCTGCGCGTGGCAGCGTATCGGTGAATGCCGATGCCATGAAGACTTCCGCAGGTGCGTTGCATACATTGCCTGTCTGCCGCGAACAGAATCTGCGTGCGACTTTGCAGTATCTTAAGGACAGCGGTTTCCGTATCGTTGCCGCTACCGAGAAAGGAGATTATGACTATACGAAAGCCGATTATACGGGACCGATGTGTATCATCATGGGAGCGGAGGACACCGGTGTATCATATGATCATCTGGCTCTCTGTGACGAATGGGTGAAGATACCGATGCTGGGAACCATCGAATCTCTGAATGTTTCCGTAGCTGCCGGTATTTTGATTTATGAAGCTGTGAAACAAAGAAACAACGACTGATATGAAGAAACTTTTAATCTTACCTTTAGCGCTTTTCCTCTTGGTACAGAGCGGTCTGGCGCAAACCCCGAAATGGGTGGAGAAGGCGAAACGTGCTGTTTTCTCAGTAATAACTTATGATAAGAATGACAAGATGCTGAATACCGGAAACGGATTTTTCGTATCCGAAGACGGACTGGCTCTTTCTGACTACAGTCTTTTCAAAGGGGCTGAGCGTGCGGTGATTGTCACAGCCGAAGGCAAGCAAATGCCGGTCAGCCTGATTTTGGGAGCAGATGATATGTACGATGTGATCAAGTTTCGTGTGGCCATCACCGAGAAGAAAGTGCCGTCACTGGTAGTGGCGACTACTGCTCCGGCTGCAGGCGCTGACGCATGGATGCTTCCTTATTCTACGCAGAAGAGCATTGCCTGTGTTTCGGGTAAAGTGAAGGATGTATCGAAAATTGCCGGAGAATATCATTACTATACCTTGAGTATGCAGATGAAAGACAAGATGGTGAGTTGCCCGGTGATGAATGCGGAAGGCCAGGTGTTCGGTATTTCACAGAAGTCCTCCGGTGCGGATACGGTAACGACTTGTTATGCGGCAGGGGCAGCTTTTGCAATGTCGCAGAAGATTAGTGCTCTGTCTTTGGGAGACGTTGCTCTGAAGAATATCGGTATCCGGAAAGGATTGCCCGAAGCGGAGGATCAGGCATTGGTGTATCTGTTTATGGCTTCCACGCAGATGTCGGCTGATGAATATGAGAAATTGCTGGACGATTTCATTCGCCAGTTCCCCAGCAGTACCGATGGATATATCCGTCGTGCCAACTATTACGTAGCAAAAGGTAAGGATGACCAGTCTTATTTTGACAAGGCTGTAGCCGACTTTAATCAAGCCTTGAAGGTGGCGGCTAAAAAGGATGATGTGTATTATAATATCGCCAAGCTGATATACGGTTATCAGCTCTCGAAACCGGAAACGACTTATAAAGACTGGACGTATGATACGGCTCTGAAGAATCTCCGTCAGGCGATGGCTATCGATCCTTTGCCCGTTTATACGCAGTTGGAAGGAGATATACTTTTTGCACAGCAGGACTATGCAGGCGCTTTGGCCGCTTATGAGAAGGTGAATGCCAGCAATCTGGCTTCAGCAGCCTCATTCTTTAGTGCCGCCAAGACGAAAGAATTGCTGAAGGCAGATGCCAAAGAAGTGTTGGCATTGATGGACAGTTGCATTGCTCGTTGTCCGCAGCCTGTCACGGCAAATTTTGCTCCTTATCTGCTGGAACGTGCACAGATATATATGAACAACGATCAGGCAAGAAATGCAATGCTCGATTATGATGCTTATTATAAGGCTGTGAACGGACAGGTCAATGACCTTTTCTATTATTATCGTGAGCAGGCTGCGCTGAAAGCCCGTCAATATCAGCGTGCATTGGATGATATCGTGAAAGCGGTTGAATTGAGCCCCAAAGATCTGACTTATCGGGCAGAACATGCAGTGGTTAATCTGCGTGTAGGACGTTACGAAGAATCCATGAAGATACTGAATGAAATTCTGAAAGACGAGCCGAAATATGGGGAAGCATACCGGTTGTTGGGCCTTTGTCAGATACAGTTGAAGAAGACGGACGAAGCTTGCGGAAACTTCAATAAAGCGAAGGAACTGGGTGATCCGAATGTGGATGAACTTATAAAAAAATATTGTAAATAAGCGGAGGTGCTTGGAAAGAATAACGTCTTACTTTCTTTTCGGACTCCTTAGTAGTAAAAATAAACCCCTGCCGGCTTCTACAGTCGGCAGGGGTTCTCGTTTTTGGGGACGTTTGTAAAATACTCTCTCTCTCTAATTTCTCCCCACTTGTCAAGTTCAGGTTTCAGGTCTTAATATGATATATAGGTTTGATTCTTTTTTTCTCCCGTTTATAAGTTAAATGCAGCAGTTTATAGAATACTGCATCCTTTCTTTATTTTTTTTCTCAGAATAGTTATTTTTTTTCTTTTTATGGTAAAATCTTCTGATTGAGGTGGAGCTTTTAATTCTTTTTTAAGGGCTGGGCAATGAAAATATTGAATATTTCATTGTTCGTAAATGGTATAATAAATAGGTGTTGAAAATGAAACAAACAGATATTTCCCTCTAATTATGGTCGTTTAACGAAAATATTATTGTTTTTTATTTGCGTATATTGGTAAATATGGTCATCTTTGCACCGTTATTCGTTTCTGTTTGTTAAAGAATAACGAATAAGTGTGGGGTAAATAGATGATTTTTAGTAAAAAAGACATTCAAGAAGTTCTGCCGGCAAATGTGACTGGCAGGAGCGTAGCGCACCCTAAACGTTGGTTAGTGGCTTTAGTACGTATTTCTCATGAGAAGAAAACGAGTGAGCGACTATCTAAAATGGGTATTGAAAACTTCCTTCCTGTTCAGCAAGAAGTGCATCAATGGAGTGATCGTCGAAAGGTAGTCGAGCGTGTTCTTCTTCCGATGATGATATTTGTGCATGTCGATATGTATGAACAGAAAGAAGTTTTGACATTGGGCTCTATCAGCCGATATATGGTATTGCGTGGAGAAAGTACTCCTGCTGTCATTCCGGATGGACAGATGCACCGCTTTAAATTTATGCTAGACTATTCGGACGAGGCGATTAATATGAGTACGACTCCCTTGTCACCAGGAACCAAGATTAAGGTTATCAAAGGGCCATTATCCGGACTTCAGGGAGAATTGGTTACAGTAAATGGAAAATCGAAAGTAGCAGTCCGGCTAACTATGTTGGGATGTGCTTTTGTAGATATACCAGTAGGGTGTGTAGAGCCTCTGGAGAAATAAGGGTTTAAATATAAGTGAAACAAGCATTAAGTGAATAAAAGGGGTATGGTGAGTTTTTTACTACAAGAAAATATTGATGAACTGCAACATCTGGCAGATCATTTACTTCACATCGGTGATAAAAATGGGTATGTATACGCCGATGACCTTTCCGCCTTACAACGATCCATCCACAAACAGATAAACGATTTATATTCACAACGGGGGAAGACACCGGAGCAGGATGCTACCCTGTGTTTGGCCATCCTTCAGGGATATAATGTGTCGATGTACGCCAATCCGGAAGACGAGGATAGAAAACGGTCTGTCTTGCAGCGTTCTCTGACCCTCCTTGATGTTCTTCCCCCTTCTCTTCTTAAACAACAGTTGTCTGCGGTCTGTCACGGTATGCAGGAACTGTGTGAAACCAACTAACTTTTTTATTTGTCAATGAAAATACAACGACTTTTTAGCATTCTACTTTTTTGTTCTATGCTGGGAAGTGGCTCGCTTATGGCCCAGTCCATGAGTGACTCACAGGTACTGGAATATGTAAAGGACGGCATCCGGCAAGGCAAGGAACAGAAACAGCTTGCTTCCGAACTTGCGCGTAAAGGTGTGACCAAGGAACAGGCTATGCGTGTGAAGCAGCTCTATGAGCAGCAGAACAATGTAAACACCTCCCAATCCACGGGTACGGATATCAACGAGTCCCGCCTTCGTGAAGAGACTAAGGAAAATACTTCCGACATGCTGGAAGATCATCCGACTACGGAAGATTTGGCCCGTGAGGACCAGGTTTTCGGGCGCAATATCTTCAATACCCGCAACCTGACGTTCGAGCCTAGTGTCAACCTTGCCACTCCTGCCAATTACCGTCTGGGTCCCGGTGATGAAGTCATCATCGATATCTGGGGTGCCAGCCAGAACACGATCCGCCAGCAGATCTCTCCTGAAGGCACCATCAATATTCAGAAGATCGGGCCTGTCAACCTTAGCGGTATGACAGTCTCCGCCGCCAACGACTATCTGAAGGGCGCCCTGAATAAGATCTATAACGGCCTGAACAATACTACCGACCCTACTTCCGACATCCGTCTGACTTTAGGTAATATCCGTACTATCCAGATCAATGTGATGGGAGAGGTCGTGCAGCCGGGTACCTACGCCCTTTCTTCCTTCTCTACCGTCTTCCATGCGCTTTACCGTGCAGGCGGCGTGAGTGATATCGGCAGCCTCCGAAACGTTCAGTTGGTACGCAACGGAAAGAATATCGCCACCATCGATGTTTACGAATTTATCATGAAAGGCAACACACAGGATGACATCCGCCTTCAGGAAGGTGACGTGGTTATCGTCCCCGCCTATGATGTCTTGGTAAAGATCAGCGGCAAGGTAAAACGCCCTATGCGTTTCGAAATGAAGAAAGACGAGAACCTTGCCACTTTAATCAAATATGCCGGCGGCTTTGAAGCCGATGCCTACACCCGTTCATTGCGTGTTGTCCGTCAGAATGGTGAGGAATATGAGGTCAACACGGTCAAGGATATGGACTACAGCATCTACACAATGCGTAACGGTGACGTTGTAACAGCCGAAGCCATCCTTAACCGCTTCACAAACAAACTGGAAATCCGTGGCGCTGTCTATCGTCCCGGTATCTACCAGCTCAGCGGTAAACTGAATACGATCCGCGAACTTGTCCATGAAGCCCAGGGCCTGACCGGTGACGCTTTCCTGAATCGTGCCGTCCTTTATCGCCAGCGTGAGGATTTGACCAGTGAAGTTGTTCAGATAGACATCAAGTCTATCATGGACGGTACTTCCCCGAACCTTGCCCTGATGAAGAATGACATCCTTTACATTCCGAGCATTCACGATCTGGAAGATCGTGGCAATGTCACAGTTCACGGTGAAGTCGCCCAACCGGATTCCTATCCCTATGCTGATAACATGACACTTGAGGATCTGATCATCCAGGCCGGTGGCTTGAAAGAAGCCGCCTCTACTGTCCGCATTGATGTGTCGAGACGAATCAAGAATCCCCGTAGTATCGCGGATAATGATACTATCGGTCAGATGTATACCTTCTCTTTAAAGGATGGTTTTGTCATCGACGGTCAGCCCGGTTTTATCCTTCAGCCTTATGACGAAGTTTATGTCCGTCGCAGTCCGGGTTATCAGGCGCAACAGAATGTAGTCATTGATGGTGAAATATTGTTTGGAGGAAATTATGCCATGACCAGCCGTGAGGAACGTCTTTCCGATCTGGTGAATAAAGCGGGTGGTCCTACCAGTCTTGCCTATCTTCGTGGTGCGAAATTGACCCGTGTGGCAAGTGCGGGTGAGAAGAAACGTATGGGTGACGTGATTCGCCTGATGAGCAGACAATTGGGTGAGGCCATGATTGACTCTTTGGGTATTGGTGTTGAGGATACCTTTACGGTAGGCATTGATCTGGAGAAGGCTTTGACTAATCCTAAGGGTAGTGCCGACCTTGTCTTACGTGAAGGTGATGTGGTCTTCATACCAAAGAATAATAATACTGTGACTATCAATGGTGCTGTCATGGTTCCGAATACGGTTTCTTATATGAAGGGAAAGGATGTAGACTACTATTTGAATCAGGCCGGTGGCTATTCTGATAATGCAAGGAAGAGTAAGAAATTCATTGTTTACATGAATGGTCAGGTGACTAAGGTTAAGGGTAGTGGTAAGAAACAGATTGAGCCGGGATGTGAGATTATTGTGCCTAGTAAGGCTAAGAAGAAAGGAAACATAGCTAATATTTTAGGTTATGCTACTTCCTTCAGTTCTTTGGGTATGATGATTGCTTCTATTGCTAATCTTATAAAGAAATAATATTATGTCAGAAGGTCGGTCAGTAGATCATAAAATCGAGGGAATAGAAGTTGATTTAGTATATATTCTTCGTAAAATAGTGGCTATTCGTAAGCAACTTTATAAAGCTACTGCTGTTGGCTTAGTGTTTGGTATTATTGTAGGTTTGAGTATCCCTAAGCAGTATACAGTTGCTGTAACTCTTTCACCAGAGATGGGGAGCGATAAAGGAAGTAGTGGAATAACAAGTTTGGCAGCCTCATTTCTAGGTGGAGGTGCTGGTATGGGGAATAGTACTGATGCATTAAATGCTTCTTTATCATCAGATATTGTATCATCTACTCCCTTTTTATTGGAATTATTAAAAATGAGAATAATAGATAGCGGAGAAACACAAACATTATCTAATTATTTAATGACAGAATCTTCGCCTTGGTGGAGTTATATTGCAGGTCTACCGAGTCTAGCTGTAAGTGGAGTAAAATCATTGTTTATAGATAAAAAGGAATACTCTAACGAGAAATTGCAGAATGGAGTAATTAGACTAACAAAGAAAGAAAAAGCCCAAATTGATATTTTGAAGAAGAGTATTAGAGCTACTATTGATAAAAAGACTGCGATCACAAATGTTAGTGTTACGCTACAGAATCCTAGGGTAGCTGCTGTTGTTGCAGATTCTGTCGTTCGCAGTTTACAAGAATATATTATTGGTTATCGGACTTCAAAGGCCAAAGAGGATTGTGCTTATTTAGAAAAGTTGTTTGAAGAAAGAAAGCAGGAATATTATACGGCTCAAAAAGAATATGCGGAATACGTTGATTCACATGATAATCTTATTCTCCAGAGTGTACGTGCTGAGCAAGAACGTTTACAGAATGAAATGAGTTTGACATATCAAGTTTATAGTCAAGTTGCTAATCAATTGCAAGTTGCTAGAGCTAAAGTTCAAGAAGAAAAACCTGTGTTTGCTGTGGTCGAACCAGCTGTAATTCCTTTAAAAACTTCAGGATTGGGAATGAAAGTGTATGTCTTGTTATTTATTTTTTTATCAATCTTTGTTATGCTAGGATGGGGATTATTTGGAAAAAAGATATTTGATAGTTTAAAAAGATAATGTGTGTGAAAACAAAGATGTCTGTGTCTTCTCAAAATACGCATAAAATAGCTAAAAATACCTTTATGTTGTATATAAGAATGTTGCTTACAATGTTAGTAGCATTATATACTTCACGAGTTGTATTAGAAGTACTTGGAGTAGAGGATTTTGGTATATATAATGTAGTGGGGGGGATTGTGACAATGTTTTCTTTTTTGAATGGAACTATGGCTGCTTCCACACAGCGCTTTTTATCTTATGCTATTGGAAAAAAAGATCTGCAGCTATTAAAGAATACATTTAGTTTAACGGTGTCTATCCATTGTGGAGTGGCTATACTTGTGCTATTATTGGCAGAGACAATAGGCATATGGTTTCTCAATACGTATATGAATATTCCACAAGAACGAATGGATGCAGCTAGATGGGTTTATCAATTTTCTATTTTTTCTTTTGTTGTTTCTGTTATCCAGGTTCCATATAATGCAATAATTATAGCTAGAGAGCAAATGAATATCTATGCATATATGAGTATTATAGAAGTTTGCTTGAAGTTATTGGTTGTGTTTATGTTGATGTGGATAGGATATGATAAATTGAAATTATATGCGATTTTCATATTCTCTGTAACTGTTGTAATAGCTTTATTTTACAGGATATATTGTAAATGCAAATTTAGTGAATGTAAATATCATTTTGTGTTTGATAAAAACACGTTTTATTCACTAACAAGTTACGCAGGTTGGAATTTATCTGCAAATATTGCTTTGATAGCTCGTACGCAAGGAGTTAATATATTATTGAATATATTTTATGGACCAACCTTGAATGCTGCACGAGGAATTGCAGTTCAGGTGAATACGGCAATAATATCTTTCGTTACCAATTTTCAGATGGCTGTTAATCCGCAAATTGTAAAGTCATATGCTCAAGAATATTTGGATGAAATGAGAAAGATCATTATAAAAAGTTCAAAATTCTCTTTCCTGTTATTATTTTTTTTGGCTCTTCCATTTATATTTGAGACAGAATTTATTTTAAATATATGGTTGAAGAATATTCCTACATATGGTATAGTGTTTTGTCGCTTGATTTTGATTTGTACACTTTGTGATATTCTGTCTGGAACTCTTGTATATGGTGCCTTAGCTACTGGTAAAATTAGAAACTATCAGATGGTTATGAGTCTCTTATTTTTGATGAATCTTCCTGTTGTTTTTTTGTTTTTTAAATTAGGAAGTGCTCCTCAAGTTATATTTTATATAGAGTTTTTTATTTATATAATAGCCTTGTTTACTCGATTAATATTACTAAAAAGAATGATTGATTTTCCGGTATTTAAATATTTGACAGAGGTAGTAGGGCGTTCTTTACTTGTTGCTGCTCTTTCAAGTATTATACCTCTTGTAATTTTTGTGATACTAAATGCAGGATTCATTCGTTTTATTCTTGTAACTATTTTATCATTAGGTGGAACCGTAATAATAAGTTACTGGATAGGACTGAACGGAGATGAAAGAATATGGATTAAAAAACAAATGATTAACCATATATGTAAATTAGGTATTAAAAATAAAAGAAATGAAAAATAGAATCTCTATTAATTCTGTCATTATAAATCAATATAGCATTGAAATTTGTTATTTGATAGAAGGTAATTGCTGTAAGTATTTTAATATTGAAAAAGGGAACACTTTTCGAATAGAATATAATGAGAATATAGAAAGAGTTCCTAAGAATATTGCTGTAATTCCTTTCATTGTTAATGTATTACCAATTGTATGGTTAACTGATGCTATATTAGAAGTAGAAGAGTTAGATAGGACATTTTATAATAGTATAAATAGATTTAAACAAGGATACATAGATATGTATCCAATGATGAATTTTAAAGGTAGTATTGAGGTAAAATGTCTTATTGAAAATAACGAAGAACCCACAGGAAAAGTTGCTGTTTTTTTCAGTGGAGGAGTAGATGCTTTTGCTTCTTTAATTGCCCATGTTGATGAGAGTCCTATTTTGTTAACATTATGGGGATCTGATATAAAAATAGATGATCAATTGGGGTGGAATAATGTGCGGAAACACGTTGATGAAACAGCGATGATGTTTGGTTTAGAAAAAATATATATAAAGACTAATTTTAGAACTTTCATAAATGAAGGAATGCTAAACTTATTGGTTGTGCAGTCTGGTGATTCTTGGTGGCATGGTTTTCAACATGGTATAGGGTTGATAGGACATGCTGCTCCATTAGCTTTTAATTTAAAGCTAAAAACTGTTTATATAGCTTCTTCTTATACCAAAGATGATGATGTAACGTGTGCTAGCTCTCCAACAATTGATAATAATGTTGAGTATGCCTGTTGTAAGGTAGTGCATGATCAATATGAATTTCATCGTCAAGAAAAAATTACTCATATTTGTAATTATATAAAAAAAAGTCACAAGAAAATTGTTTTAAGAGTCTGTTGGCAAAGCTCAGGAGGAGAGAATTGTTGTAACTGTGAAAAATGCTATAGAACAATTTTTGGAATAATTGCAGAGGGAGAATCTCCTTCTCAATATGGATTTAAAAATGTCGAAAATAAAATAGGAACAATAGGTTCTCGTATTCAAAAAAGATTAATAATGAATCCAATGATTTGTATACCTTATTGGCAAGATATTCAAGATAGATTTATTGAAAATAAGGATAATATACCTCAAAGAAGTGATTTGGAATGGATTTATGGTTTTGATTTTAATAAAATTAATAATACCATTCCAAAGAAGATTTTATTACTGGCTGCTAAATGTAGAAAAATAGCTTCTAAAATAAAACTGTATATATTGAGATGATACGTTTGACATTTACAGGAGATATTTTAATAGAGCCTGAGCAAAAGGAGGCTATCTGTTCACATTCGGATGGATTTGATACAATTTTTAGAAATATATTATCAAGTTTCTCTTTGTCAAATTATATAATAGGTAATTTGGAGACACCTTTAGCTGGTGAAGAATTAGTATATTCTAGTCATAAATGGAGTTTTAACACTCCTGACTGTCTTGCTGAAAGTCTGAAAAAAGCAGGATTCAATCTATTAACAACAGCTAATAATCATTGTTTGGATAGAGGAAAAATAGGGCTATTGAATACCTTAAAAACATTAGATCGGTATGGGCTGGAGCACATTGGAACTTATGCACAGAAATCTGATAAGGAAAAGATATTTATAAAAGATATTGGCGGACTTCGATTTGCTTTTTTATCATATACTTATGGCACCAATGCATCATTAAATGGTGAGTATTTAGGTGAAGATCGTTATATGGTAAACTTGTTTCAAGATCAAGAAAGGGAGATTCCTCGGAAAAAACAATACTTAACCAGAATCATGAATAAACTTCATGATATATTTAAAGAAAAAAGTAGTTATTCTTTTCATGCATTATCATATAAAAAACAGGTACGTAAGGATATTCAGAAGTGTAGGCAGAAAAATGCTGATTATATAATAATGTGCATGCATTCTGGAGGACAATATAATAATACTCCTGATCCATATACATTATCTTTGGTTAAATGGTTATCAAAACAAGATATAGATTTTATTATTGGTAATCATCCTCATGTGGTTCATTTAGGGAAGAAAACAGGAAAGAAACGTTTCGTTGCTTATTCGTTAGGAAATCTTTGCTCATATCCAGGGTCAGAAACAGCTCATCATGAGAATGACTCTGAGGTCTTAGCTGATTATTCCATAATTTTACATCTGAATTTCTATGAAAAGTCAGATACAGTTGAGGTCAGTTTCGAAATTTGTAAATCAATAGTTGAGGAAGATCGAATAGCTCGGATTTATTCTCTTTATGACTTAATCTGCAAAGAAGAAGATTTGATCTTGAGAGGAAAACTATTGAATGATAATGAACGTATTGTTAGAAAATTTATAGACAATCAAGAGGATACCATTACATTACAAAAAGAATACAATTTTAATTGATGATGAGAGCGAAAGAAAAAATTGAAAGATTACGTGCTGAAATAGAAAAACAATTAATCCCATTGATAGATAGTGATTATGTGTTATGGGATTTACCTTATCATACTAATATAGGAGATACTTTAATATGGCAGGGAGAATGGAATTTCTTAAGAAAGCTGCCTTATAAATGTCTCGGATATTCGTCATGTAATACATGTACTTTTCCAAAACTATCTTTAGATACTATTATTTTGTTACATGGTGGAGGTAATTTTGGAGACTTATGGCGTGATATGCAGGAGTTTCGATTGAAAGTGATAGAAAGATATCCCGAAAATCGAATAATAATCTTTCCGCAATCTGTTCATTATGAGAATATATTTTTGATTAAAGAGGATGCTCGTAAGATGGCTATGCATGAGAAAATGGTTATTTGTGCAAGAGATTTATCTTCCTACAATATACTAAGGGAAAATTTTCTGAATAAGATATTGTTATTACCAGATATGGCCTTTTGTATTGATTTGGATTACTTGCAAAAATGGTCAGTTGATGAGAAAATTAAAACTTTATATGTTAGACGATTAGATAAAGAAATGGGATGCGAATTAGATAAAGAGAACTTTATCTCCAATGAGATTGATATTAGAGATTGGCCTTCTTTAGAATCTCCTTCATTAAGAATAAATATGTACACTAGACTTATATCTCTACAGCAGAAAATGAGAGAATATAAAATGTCAAACCGCTTAATAATTTCTTTAGTTGATATAATGGCTTTTAAAAAATTTCGTCCTTTAATGATAGAACTTGGGGTACGTTTTATTAGTTGCTACCACTTAATATATACAACGCGTCTTCATGTTATGATATTATCTGTGCTATTATATAAGAGAGTCTATTTTCTAGATAATTCATATGGAAAAAATTCTTCTTTTTATGATACATGGTTAAAGGATTTGGATAGTGTAAACCCTTGTAAATAATTTTATTTCATGAAAGCTTATATTATAAACCTTAAAGAAGCTATAGAACGTAGAAACTATATGCAGAAGCAGTTAGCTTTGCTACCTCCTTCGTTATCAAGTGAATTTATAGAAGCTGTAAATGGGAAGGGGATGAATAGAGAACAACTAGAAGAGAATTTTGATTATGAAAAGTTCCGCTTGCGATATGCTAAGGAGGTTCGCCCTGGAGAAATTGGTTGTACTCTAAGTCATCAAAAGTGTTATAGGCGATTACTAGAATCAAAGGAAAAATATGTACTGATATTGGAAGACGATATTATAGTTCGTCAGAATATTGATTTTCTTCTCCCAGAGTTAGAAAAACTGTTAATCACTAATGAACCTCGTATTGTTCTTTTGTCTGGATGGTATTGGTATTTAAGTACAAAGGCGATTAAAGGGCATTACCGTGTAGCTAATGTATATGATGCTTTTCTTACTCATGCTTATGCTATAAATAGAGCGGCTGCCTCTTTGATTATAGAGTCTCGTCCTTTTATAACAGCCGATGATTGGTTTTATATTCGGAAAAAAGGTGTAAAAATATATGCTTTTTTACCACATTTATTGGATCAAGATTGGAGTGGAGAGCATCCGACATCTATTAATCAAGAGGAGAAAAAACAATGTCGAGGGATGTGGATAAGAAAACTGAGAATATATATACATTCTTTTTTCTTAAAAGTTTTATATTTTATGAAACGATATGAAAAACCATAAGATACAATGTCAGAGATAAATGCTATAGGGATAAGTGTAATTATTCCTATTTATAATGTTGAGTTGTATATTGAACGTTGTGTACGTTCTTTGATGGAGCAAACGCTTGAGAATATAGAGTTTATTTTTGTAAATGATTGTACTCCAGATAAAAGCATGATTATTTTGCAACGTGTATTAGAAGAATATCCTGTTCGTAAAGAAAAAGTGAAGATAATAGAGCATAAACAAAATAAGGGTATTGCAGCAACGAGAAATACAGGACTAAAGTATGTGTCTGGACAATATATTATATATTGTGATAGTGATGATTGGATAGAAAGAGACATGTATGAAAAGTTATTGAAAAAAGCTCTTGTAACATGTGCAGATATTGTAGCTTGTGATTATTACGATGATTATATCAATTATTCTATAATACGAAAACAGCTATTCTCACAAAAACCTCAAGAATGTGTATTAGAAATGATGAGAGGTAATTTGCATTGTAGTACTTGGAATAAGTTGATTGTTAGGACTCTCTATGAACGTACTAAGATCATTTTTCCAGAAGGAGTTAATATGTGGGAAGATGTGTGTACAATTATTCCTTTATGTTTCCATGCTAATAAGATAGCTTATGTTTCAGAACCGTTGTATCATTATATTCATTATAATACAGGCTCTTATATAACTTGTATGAGTCAATTTTCATTGAATAATTTGATAGAAGCATTAGCTTCTGTTGAAATGTTTCTTGAAAAGCAACAAGTGTATTATTACTATGCTGACAGTTTATGTTTTATGAAACTTACTGTTAAACTTAATTTACTTCTAGGGAGCAAGGGTGAACAACAAAAAAAATGGAATAAACTTTATTCGGAAGCAAATATTCATATTTGGCAATCTACTCATATATCTGTTTATTGGAAACTGGGTTTACAATTTGCTGCATTGAATATGTTGTTTCTTTTTAATATTATGGCACAATTAGGCAAAGTTTTACGATCAATAAAAAGATGATCTTGTGAAGTATATACTTTTGTTTATTTTGTTATTCTGCTATGTTTTTGCTTTTTACATTGCTGGAATTTCAGTTTCTTTATTAATAGCTTTCCCGTTATATGGCTATGCTATAATTAATAAGGTTTATTATCATAATGTGAGTGCGGTTTTTAAAGACTGCTATATAAAAAATATATTTTTGGGGTGGTGGGGTATAACATTATTAAGTATTGTCTATCCATTATTCTTCTTGACTTTTGATTTTTCTTTTTTTCGTGTAGTAGGAATACAGGTTGTTCATTTATTGGCAGCAATTCCGGTGTTTGCATATTTAAAATATAAAGAGTATACAGATAGGCAGGTGCTTTCTGTATTTACTTGGATTTTTGTAGTTCAAACCTTTATTCAATGTATTGTAGTTTCAAACCCCACCTTAAGCGAGCTAATTCTATATTTTAATAAATTTCAACCAGATGATGTGGTAGGGGCTGGTAGTATGATTCGTGGAAAAGCACTATCGGCAGCTACGACATATCATTTATCTCTTGTATATGGGATTGGATTTATTATTTATGTAAAAGAGTTTTTGAGTCAAAAAATATCATTAACAAATGTATTTATAGGATTGTTAATATTTGTGGGTATTTTTTTTGCGGGAAGAACAGGCTTTGTTGGAGTAGCAATCGGGTTATTTGCTTTTATAGTTTCTAAAAAAGTGAAAACTTCTCGGAAAATCAAATTTGCTTTTCAGTTACTTATTATATTGTTTGCTACAATATTTATGCTGAGTTTTATATTGCCAGACTTTTATGCTTTTCTAGAAGAACAAGTATTTCCTTATGCTTTTGAATTTCTTTATTCTAAAAGTAAATCAGGACAAATAGAAACTGCGTCAACTAATCATCTAATGGAAATGTGGAATCGTGATTTTAATTATGTAGAGTTTCTAATTGGTTCTGGCAGATATTCTTATGAAAATGGAGCATACTATATGCATGTTGATCCAGGAATTCTACGACATACACTTTTTATGGGTATTGGAGGATATTTGTGTCTATTGTTCTATCAATTGATTTTATTACCCTTTTGGAAGATGGATAAGGATACTCGTTTTTATTATGTTTTGATATTTGTCTATTTACTTGTTATGGATTTTAAAGGTTGTACAATTGGCACAAATAAATTTGCTTTTGCTACTTCTTTGCTTTTATCTTTTAGTTATTTTAATTTATCCTCATCATTAGATAGAAAATAAATATATGAAATCTCCTATTTTTTCGATTGTTATCCCTTGTTATAATTCGTGGCGATATATGGAGCGTGGACTTCATTTTTTAGAAAAACAGACGTTTATAGATTTTGAGGTAATTTTTGTTGATGATTGCTCGACTGATGATACGTATTGTCAGTTAGAAAAATATCAGCAACAAAGTATACTTAGTATAAGGATTATTCGAAATATAAAGAATAGCGGTCCTGGGGAGTCACGTAATTATGGCATTAAAATGGCTAAAGGGGACTACATAGCCTTTTTGGATAGTGACGATTGGTATGAAGTTGATTTTTTAGAGAAAATGTATGGACAACTTCAAAAAACAGGTGCTGATATTGTATTTTGTGATTTCTACCGTGATTTTGGAAATGGCAATAAAAAATGCATAAAGAGTACAGCGGTATATCATAAGTTAGAAGAGAAAAAAGCATTTATAGCATTATGTTTTGATAGTTTGTGTACCTCAGTTGTAAAACGTACATTATTTGATAGAGTTTCAATTCCTGCTATATATAATGCAGAGGATACAGCAATGATGCCAATTTTGGTTTATAAATCTTCTAAAGTATCATATATTTCTCAACCATTATATCATTATTTATATCGTCCAGGATCTTTATCTACGGCTAAAAGTGATCAGATTGCAAACTCTTTTTATCAGGCTTTTAGTTTTCTTGCTAATAGTATACCTAATGAGTATAAAGATGAAATTTGCTTTCGTGGCATAAAAATGTTACTATATGGTGTATTTTATCATATCATTAGATTAGGAGGAGATCCAAAAGAAGCAGAAAAAATGATAGCTGAATTTTTTAAATCTTACCCAAAATGGAGATATAATCAATACTTTCACACTTTGCCTTTTCGCAAAAAGTTTTTTGTATATATGGTTGATTGGCATGCCTATAGTATACTGCGGCTTTATTGTAGAGTTCAAGAATTTCTTTTTAATAAAAAATTTAATATATAATATGCTTACAGCTTCAATTGTATCTTACCATCATCGTATAAGTGAGATAAAACAAGTTATGGATTGTGTCTTGGCTGGACCAGTAGAAAAACTATATGTGATAGACAATTCATTAGATGATCGTTTACGGGAGTTGGAATGTGTCTCGGATCGGGTTCATTATATACATAGTGTGAATCGTGGGTATGGTGCAGGACATAATATTGCCATTCAGGAAGCAATGGATCTGGGAGCAACTTATCATGTGGTTGTAAATCCTGATATTTACTTTGAAACAGGAGTGTTGGAAAAGTTAGTGTCATTTATGAATTTGCATAAAAATGTGGGACAAATTATGCCCAAAGTCTATTATCCGAATGGTGAATTGCAATATCTGTGTAAGCTAATACCTACTCCCTTTGATTTGATGTTTAAACGTTTCTTACCTTCTTCAATTGTGGAAAGACGTATGATTAAATTTCAGTTACGCTTTACAAAATACAATAAAATAATGAATGTGCCTTATTTGTCTGGGTGTTTTATGTTTTTTCGCATATCTGCTTTACAGGATATTGGGTTATTTGATGAACGTTTTTTTATGTATCCAGAAGATATAGATATTACTCGCCGTATGCATGAAAAGTATATGACTATTTTTTTTCCTGAAGTATCTATTGTCCATGCACATGCTGCTGCCTCAAAAACAAACAAAAGAATGTTGAAAATACATATTTTAAATATGATTAAATACTTTAATAAATGGGGATGGCTATTCGACTTAAAACGAAGAAACATCAATAAGCGTGTACTTGGTGAATTACAAAAAATGAGTGTTGATCTATAAAACGACTTTGTATTTTGTCTGATGTATTTATTTTATTACTATAATGATTATGGGGTATAATGAAGGTTTCATTCCTGATGGGATGAATGCTTTTGAACGCAATGTTAAGCGGATTGGGGATTGTGTAATTGCAGTAGTATTAATGATTATTTTTTCTCCATTATTTTTGATATGTTATATAGCTGTAAAGCGTGAGGATGGCGGACCAGCAATATTTAAGCAGGAGCGTATCGGAAGATTTGGACGTCCATTTTATATCTATAAGTTTCGCAGTATGCGATTAGATGCAGAATCTGCTGGACCACGTCTTTATATTGGAGGGAAGGATAGCCGATTAACTAAAATTGGTAAATTCCTTCGTGAACATCATTTGGATGAGTTGCCTCAACTTTGGAATGTATTTTGTGGTGATATGGCTTTTATTGGACCACGACCTGAACGAAAATTTTATATTGATCAAATAATGGAACATGATTCGCGTTATTGTTTTTTATATCAGATTCGTCCTGGGGTAACTTCTTATGCTACATTGTATAATGGTTATACAGATACTATGGAGAAAATGTTGCGCCGTTTACGGTACGATTTATTCTATTTGCAACATCGATCGTGGTGGTTTGATTTTAAAATATTAGTAAAAACATTTTTGAGTATTTGTTTTGGAAAGAAATTCTGAGTTGTATCAATGAATGAAGGAGTTTATGTAGAGAAATAAAGTAATGGAAATTATAAAGACTAATATAGAGGGAGTCGTTATTATTGAACCTCGTATTTTTAAAGACGATCGTGGTTATTTCTTTGAATCTTTTTCTCAAAGAGAATTTGAGGAAAAGGTTTGTAAAACGACTTTTGTTCAAGATAATGAAAGTAAGTCTAGCTATGGAGTATTGAGAGGCCTACATTTCCAGAAACCTCCTTTTGCTCAAAGTAAATTAGTGCGAGTTATAAAAGGAGCTGTGTTAGATGTTGCTGTTGATATAAGAAAAGGCTCTCTTACATTTGGGCAATATGTATCTGTAGAATTAACAGGTGAAAATCATCGTCAGTTTTTTATACCTCGTGGATTTGCTCATGGATTTAGTGTTTTAAGTGAAGAAGTGATTTTCCAATATAAATGTGATAACTTCTATTCTCCTCAAAGTGAAGGAGCAATAGCATGGAATGATCCGGATTTGAATATTGATTGGCGTATTCCTGCTGAAAAAGTGGTTCTCTCAGAGAAAGACAGTAAGCATCCAAGGTTAAAAGATTGGCAGAATGTGTTTTAGGATATTACTCCAATTACCTGCAATTCAGTTCTTAGAATTGAAATAAACGACGATTGGGAGCGTATTCTTGAACGAACGCACCGATAAAAAGAAAAAACATTGAGAAGATTGTATTGAATCTTCTCAATGTTTGAATCCAATCATTAAGAAGATTTCTTCAAACTTCCCAATGATTTTTGTAAGCTTTCAAAGTGACATAATGACAAAAAGGACATATGGCCTCTTTTATAAATTCTTATGATGCGTTCTTTAAACTACTTTGCTGATTTTTAATTTATTGACTGCTTTTTATTGACTGTTTTTATGTGATTGCCGAAATTGTATTTTACGCGAGCTAGATTGTTGCTTTGTTGGTAACCATTCTATTTTCCGCCTTGACATAAGTTGTTAGCCGCCATATCTTTG
>ERZ1036467.360-NODE-360-length-21744-cov-4.059708_pt1 | contig 21744 bp, 19 predicted proteins | sample MGYA00514231_ERZ1036467 | MGnify/ENA primary metagenome ERZ1036467 (study PRJEB33795, sample SAMN09464919) | human gut metagenome | isolation source: Bloodstream | host: Homo sapiens | place: USA: Stanford, California | collected 2016-07 ...
GTTGTCCGCAAGGGAGGCTTCGCACCGCTCCGGCACGCGCCTGCGGGCGCAGTCACCACCCCTTTTTCAGGCTGCCCGCAGCCGGGACGACCAAACAAATTTTTGCATTTCTGACGGTTATTTGTTACAATGGGTTCAGTTTTATAGCTGCGGCGGAAAAGATCTGCTCTGCCGCACAGAAGGGGAGAGGGAACGTGGCAATTGAAAAGGTACGGGAATATTTTGAAAGTTTCGGCGCCGCTGCGCGCATCCGGGAATTTGATGTATCCAGCGCCACGGTGGAATTGGCCGCGCAGGCGCTGGGCTGCGCACCCGAGCGCATCGCAAAAACGCTGTCGTTCCTGGTGGACGGCGGTTGTGCGCTGGTGGTGGCGGCGGGCGACGCCAAGGTGGACAATCCACGCTTCAAGGCGCAGTTTCACACCAAGGCAAAGATGCTCACCCCCGGCGAAGTGGAGGCGATGGTGGGCCACGCTGTGGGCGGCGTATGCCCCTTTGCTGTCAACCCGGGCGTAAAAATATATCTGGATGCTTCTCTGCGGCGGTTTGAAACAGTGTTCCCCGCCTGCGGCAGCAGCAACAGTGCCATTGAACTGACCATCTCGGAGCTGGAACAGTATTCCCGTTTCGATGCATGGGTGGATGTCTGCAAGGGATGGCGGGCGGAAGGGGAAGGCTGAAAGGCCTTTTTCGAAGAAAGAGCGTGTGCCCACAGGGACGCTGGAAAGCAGGAGGAAGCCATGGACGAAGCGGGTGAAAAACTCAAACGGGCGTTTACAGGCGCATTTGCGCTGCTGTTCGCCGTCATCGTGCTGTGTGCGGTTTTCTGCAACCAGAACGTGTTCGGCACGCAAAGCCCGCGGAGCCTGCTGGCCGGGGGGCTGGCGCTGGCTGTGGGCGTGCTGTGCGCCGCGTGGCTGCTGCGCCTGCTGCCCGCCCCGGGCAAAAGGCTGCGCCGGACGCTGCTGGCGGCGTTTTTCACGCTGTGCTTTTTGGCGCAGGCCCATGTGGGCAGGGCGCTGGTGGTGGGTGCCACCGGAGACTGGGATTTCGGCATCGTGCTGCGCGCCGCGCTGGACTTTGCGGCAGACGGTGCGCAGGGCGGCATTTATTTCAACAATTTCCCCAACAACCAGCCGCTCATGCTGCTGTTGGCAGGGTTGTTCCGTCTGCTGCGGGCCTGTGGTGTGATGGAGGAGTATGAGCTGCTGGTTTGGGGCATGCGCTTCGGCGCGGTGCTGTTGCAGCTTGCACTGTTCTTTCTGTACCTATGCGCCGCGCGTCTGCTGGGCCGTCGGGCCGGCGCGCTGGCGCTGCTGCTGGGTGCGGCCACAGTGCCGTTTTTGCTGTATGCACCCGTCTATTATACGGATACCGTCACCGCGCCCATTCCCATTGCCATATTGTACTGCTGGCTGCGCCTGCGCGCGGCCCGACGGGAGGGGCGGCCGGGCCGGGGCCCGCTGGCGGCTGTTTTTGTGCTGGGCGTTTTGGGGACGCTGCTTAAAGTGACCGTCGTCATCATGGTCATCGCCGTGGTGCTGGATTGGATGATCTCGTTCCCAAAGCTGCGGGAGCGGCTGGCAGCGCTGGCTTTGTTGGCCGCCGTGGTGGCGGGCGTGAATGCGGGCAGCTTTGCGGCCGCGCACAGCGGTGCGTTCCGTAAGGCGCAGCCGGGGGATGAGATACCCAAAACGCATTGGATAATGATGGGCCTCGCGGGAAACGGCGGGTACAACAACGAGGATTATGTGTTGACATTTTCCGCGCCGGACGGTGAGACGCGCAAGGCGCTTATCCGGGACGAGATCGCCGCGCGCCTGAAGGAGATGGGGCCCGCAGGTCTGGTGCGGCACGCACTGGATAAGATCGGTTATACGTGGGGCGAGGGCACCTATTATCTGCCGCATAAATTGGCCATGGGACCGACCCAGCCGCATAGCTTCTGGGCGGAAATTTTTTTTGAAGGCAGGGCGCACTTTTCGCTGTTTCTGCGCTATGCCAACGGATTGATGCTCTGCATGCTGCTGTATCTTTTGGCCGGCGCGCTGCAAAAGCAGAGCCGAGACGTGCTGTTTGCTGCGCGGCTCTCAGTCTGCGGGCTGTTTTTCTTTCTGTTGATATGGGAGGCGCGCAGCCGTTATCTGATCAATTATGTGCCGGTGCTGCTCCTGCTGTTTGCTGCGGCCGCGTGGGGAATGGCCGGTCGCCTGCCTGGGCGGGGCTGCAAACAGCGCGGTACAGGCGGTGAAAGTATGCCCGGATGAAGCATCCGTGTTTGGCTGGAGCAAAGGCAAACGCCCCGCGCCGGAGTATCCCGGGGCGGGGCGTTTTTTCAAAAAGTTCCTCGCGCATATGCGCGGCCGTGTCAGCCATGCTCCGGCACGCCGTAATGCTCCTGCTTGTCCGCATACATGCTCTCGTCGGCAGCGCGCACCAGCTCGTCAAGATCTTCCCGGGCGCAGGCGTGCCAGGCTCCGCCCAACGAAACGCCGTAGTCGGTTTCACTGGCAAGGCGGTTGCGGGCTTTCGCGAGCATTGTCTCGAACCGGGCCTGCGTCACACCCGGGCACAGCACGACGAATTCATCACCGCTCATGCGGTAGATGTGCGCGCCGGGGAAGCAGGCGCGCAGTACGTCTGCTGTCTGCATGATAACGGCGTCGCCCCGGCTGTGGCCGCAGCGGTCGTTGATCTGCTTGAGGCTGTTGATGTCGCAGAATACCGCGCCGATGGGACCGGCCAGAAAACGCTGGTATTGAAGACGGTTTTCCAGCCCGGTGAGCGCGTCGTGACGGTTTTGGTATTCCAGACGGGACTGCAGGCGCCGGCGCGACAGTTCGGAACCGACAAAGTAGGCCAGCGATTCCAGCACGCGTGTATCGTCAATGCCGGAGGCGGCATTTGCAACGCCCAACAGGCCGCGGCCGAACGTGTGCGGCAGCGGCGCAAATAGCAGGGCGCTGACCCCGGCATCCTGCATCTGTGCCGCGACCTGACGGTATTCAGGGCCCAGCCGCTCCGCAAGGATACATTGTGCCTGAGGCGATTCAAGCAATCGGTTGAGCAGCGATCCGTTGGACAGAGAGATCGAAGGAAGCTCCAGAGGTTCCGCGTCGGCGGCCGTCCACATCTGGGTGCAGTGCACGCTTCTGCCGGAAGCATGCAGCTCCAGCAGGAACGCGTGAGATGCCTGATAGAAACCGCCGACACAGGACAGCACGGCCTGCGCGGCCTCGCGGGAAGATGCCGCGTCCATCAGGCGGCGGATGCATTCCACCAATGTTCGCTCGGTCTCCAGCTTGCGGGCGGTGTCCTGGCTCAGCAGCTCCTGTTCGGTGATATCCACCGCGATCTCCAGCCGCGCCGGACGTCCGTCCCAATCAATCAGTTTGTCTTTCAAAAGAAAATGCCGCCCCATGGAAGGGTTGTTGAATTCCCAAACGTAAAATTTGTCCGGTGTGAGCCGGGCATTGGTGCAGTAAGGACAAGGGGCGGGTTGGCCCTGCAGCAGTGCATAGCATGGCTTGCCCTTGTAATCCCGGGTGGGGAGCAGAGAACGGCAGCGGCGGTTGGCGTAAAGCAATTCATATGTATTCGGGTCGCTTACATAAACGATCTCATCCAACGCATCCAGCAGGTCCTGTGGGCCCATTGCCGCAGCACTCCTTTCCAGAACTTTCCTCTTAAGCATAGCATGAATTCGTTTTGATATCAATATGCATTCGGATAATTTGAAGTGATTACGATATACTTTTGATATCACTTTGAATGGAGGCTGTGCCGTGGGAAACTATTATGCACCGTTTTCCCTGCGCATTTCTGAGACTTTGATCACAAAGCTGAAAATCATTGCGATAGAGAACAAGCGCTCTACCAATAAAGAGATGGAGTATGCGTTGGAAAAATATGTGAATGAGTATGAAAAGGCGCATGGGGAAGTTCCTGTGTAAGGATACGCCAAGGCCCCGGTGCACGGACTGTTTCGCTGTCCGTGCATCGGGGCCTTTTATTTTGCAGCATTATAGAGCTGTTCATAAATAAAACCGCGCGTTGAAAACAATCGGCGCTTTGTTCCGGTACATCCTACAAAACGTGTGTTAGGCCGCAAGGAACGGCGGTTCCAACTGGGAGATACCGCGGCGAACGGAACGGGCCGCTTATAGCCGGAGCACCGCCCGCGTTTTCTGCACCGCTTTGTTTGCCGGCAGGGACGGCGTGCGCACAGACAGCGGTCACACCGAATGTTTTGCGGGACGCAGCATCGTAAAGCAAAGCATTGCCGCGCCCACTCCCAGCACCAGGTCCCCGATGCTGGCAAAGCCCAGCAGGCGCCCGAACGGCTCCAGCGCCAGAACATCGCCCAGAAAAACAAGACACGTGCTGTCTGTGACAGGCGCGTAGGCAAAGATCTCACCAGAAGCGAGCTGCGCGGCCAGGCGGGTGCCTGCGGCCGACTCCAGCACGTGCGCGGAGACAGGCATTGCGCCGCCGTTCAGCGCAATAACGGCAAAATTCATCCCGGCCCCGGCGCCGAACACAAAACTCCAAACACCGCGGCGCAGATTGGCCGCCACAAAAATAAACAGCAGGCCATAATGCAGCAGACATACGGCCAGGGGCGCATAAGACGCAAACGCGGGGAACAGGCGCGCTGCATACGGCCCCGCAGCCTTGCACAGATAGGCGGCCACCGGAAGCCACAGCAGCGCGATATTGTGCTGTGCCATCGCGCGCAGGCTGCCGCCGCAGGCAAGGCCGGCGGCCAGCCCGCACAGAATGAATGCCAGCAGCACCAAGCCGTGCGCCTCCTTTCGTGAACAGCCCGCGGGCTACAGCAGGCTTTCTTCGGGCTCGCGTGCGGCGTCCAGCTCTGGAGCCAGAGAAATGAATACCTCCACGACCTTGGGGTCGAGCTGTGAACCGGCCACCTCCTGCATCACAGCCAGCGCCTGTTCGCGGGACATGCCGTTGCGGTAGGGCCTGTCCGACGTCATGGCGTCAAAAGTATCTGCAACGGCAAGGATAGCCGCAGAGAGCGGCAGCTCGCCGGGAGCGGGACCTTCGGCGGGATAGCCCTTGGCGTCGTAACGGTGATGATGATACAGCACCGCGTCGTTTACCGTGTCGGAAAAACGGATGCTGTCGATGATCTTACGCCCCATCACAGGATGTTGCTGGATCAGTTCGAATTCCTCGGCTGTAAGAGCGGCGGGCTTGTTGAGCACGGCGTCGTCGATGCCGATTTTGCCCACGTCGTGCAGCAGAGCGGCCGTCTTGACGTCGGCCACGAAGCTGGGAGATTTGTGCATGGCGCGGGCAATGGCCTCGCTGTAATACGCTACGCGTCGGGAATGGCCCTGGGTGTAATGGTCTTTGGCGTCCACGGCCATGCTCAGGGCGGCGATGGTGCGCATATGCATGGATTTGCTGTCCAGATACAGCTTGAAGGAGTAGCGTGCCAGCATGAGCGGCGCCATGAACAGCACGATGTAAAAGTAGCTGTTGGGCATGTTGATGACGATGCCCAGCAGCAGTCCCAGCGGAACGGTGGCGATGATGTTGGGCAGCAGGCCGCCGATATTCTGGCGCATCAGCGTGCCGAACTGGCCCATGCCTCCCACCTGGTAATACAGGATGAACAGCGTCAGGTTGACGAGGATGCACAGCGCGGCGAACAGCAGGGAAAGCCCAAAGGCGGGCAGAGAGGCCAGGTTATCCGGCATGCCCGCCAACAGCAGCGGCAGCCCGCCCGCGCTGATGGAAACAAGGATATTCCCGGTATTGAACAGCTCCTTGCGGGGCTCGCGGGCCAATGGCCAGTAATAATGCTTGGTGGCTGGGTTTTGCATCACGGTGAAAAGCGTCGATACCCCGAACAGAACCACCGCCAGCGCCGCGCCGCCCGTTATGGCGCAGGCCAGTACGGGCACGAAGCTGATCTCCAGCGTTTTGTCCTCCGCGAAATAAATGGGCAGCATCCGGCACACCACCATCAGCAGCACCATCATCAGGCTGTAGCTCCAGATATCCCCGCGGCTGCTGCCCGGCAGATAATAAGGATATACCTCCCAAAGGGAGAGCAGGAAAACCGACAGCCCCGCAATGGAGACGGCGGCCGTATACACCCGCAGCTTTTTTTCGTCCATAGCCGTTTTCCTCCCGGCGCAGGTCTGCGCCACACACAGCCCGGCGCAAAATGCGCCGTTTTTTGACGCCGCAGGGCGGCGCCGCAGATTCCCATATACCTTATATAAATATATCCCAGATGACGCACACAAGCGCCGTAAATTCCAAAAAACAGGGCGGCCGGCAGGGCTCCGGGAAACAGGCCGTGTCCGGCCCGTTCAAGTACTTATCTTACGCAGAAGAAAGCGCCGCTGGCGAGAACCAAAGAGCACAGAGAAGCCAGAGCAAACAGGATCTTTTTCATAACAGATATAGCCTCCTTACGGTACTCTGCCCTCCGCTATCCGGGCATGCTATATCCGCTCCGCTGTGCCGGCCCGCCCCTGTTTACCAAAGGAAAGCGGCCCCGTTTTACCCCGCCGTGCGGGGCAGAACGGAAAGCCTGCGGTTTACCGCGCTCAATACGCTGTGTACCGCAGCATTGTCGGGGTCTTCATTTAAAAATGCGCTGCCAAGCAGGCGTTGGCCATCCCGCAGGCTGTACACCTGCGCCACTACGATACCCTGTCCCGCCAGCGTCACCGCATCCACGCTGGCCAATTCGAAGCAGGTTTCACCCGCCGCGCGGTTCACTGCCGCAAGCGCGGCCTCGGAAACGCACCGTCGCCGGGCAAAAGGCGTATTCGCGCTTTCGCCGTGGCCGGTATACGTGTCGCAGCCGCGCGCTTTTGATCTCCAGCCCCGTATGGGCAAGACGGAAATCCCCCCGGGGGGCAAGCCCCTCGGAGAGCTGTGCAACGCTGATGATGCGGTGGTCCACCTGTACGCCGAACTGCGCCGTCAAAGCAGACTGGATATCGCGTACCAGCGATTTCGAACTTTTCTCGGGCCCGGCGAGCACGTGGATCTCGCACGGCATGCCGTTTTCGGCAAATACCACCTGGGCCGCCTGCACGCCTTCCAGGCGGCAGATCAGCTCCTGCCAGAGCGTTTCAGTACCGGACATCCACAGCTTCCCTCCATCCACAGCCGCGGGGCGGCTGGATCAATACGCCGAATTTAATACCATCATAGCGCATGAACGGCACCCTTGTCAACGAATGCATGGTCAAAAAGGGCATTTCAAAAAAAATACTTTTTGAATGGTGTGTTTAACAGGATTTAAGCTTGATATAGTCAGGAAATTTTTTCCTTTGCTGTTTTAGCCCGGCTTTCAGCGGCCGCGTGGGGGGCAGTTTGTGTTTTGCGGCATGCCCAGGGCTTAGCGCCGGATCCGCAATGTATATCCAATCTGCCTAAAAGTGCTTTCGCAGCCGGAAGATGTTTTGAGCGATTTTCTGAATGTTGTGAAAAAAGTGTGTTTGAAGAGTTACAATTCGTTGAAATGCACAAAAAACATCTTGTCCTTTACGCAAAAAATGCTATAATCAGACACAGCCTTTACAAATGCCCTTGCGCAGCACTCTGCGGCGCGGGCAGAGAGGCTGTATAAAGAATCGAAAAAATGGAGGTTTTCACTATGAAAAAAGTTCTTGTTCTTGCTGTTGCGGCGCTGATGGCGCTGTCTCTGGTTGCCTGCGGCACCGACTCTTCCTCTTCCAGCGCTCCGGCTTCCACAGCTCCGTCCAGCACGTCTGTGTCTGAGCCGGCCAGCACCAGCGCTTCCGAGCCGGCCAGCACCTCTGCGTCTGCCAGCACTTCCGAGTCTGCCAGCGTTTCTGAGAGCGCCAGCACCTCTGAGGTTGCCGAGAGCGCCAGCACCAGCGAAAGCGTCAGCGCTTCCACGGCTGCGTAATTGCTTTTTTGCACGCGGTGAGCCCGCGGGCGTTCCCTTTGGGGAAACCGCCCGCGGGCTTTTTGTGTTATGAGTGTACGCACATTGAGGACAGCGAAACGCTTTTTTTCAAAAAAATGTATCCGTTGGCAACATTTGTCGCCGCATGGCAACAAAAATCCATGCAGTAAAATTGACAAACCATAGAAAACTTGTTAAAATGATGATTCAGAGAATGTTAAACGATGGTGTTTAAACGTTGTTTTTAGACACCATTTTTTGTTTATATTCTTTTTTCTCCTGCGGGCGCGGCAAAAAGCTGTTTTTTGCGGTGTGCGCGCGCAAAATACAGTTTGCTCCGGCGGCTCTCGCGCGGGCCGGGCGGAACGTTATTTCTTTAAAGGAGTTGGCAAAATGGCGAAATATATCGCAAAGCGCGTTGCGTTGGCATTGGTGACGCTGGTCATCGTGTCGATGCTCACCTTCTTCCTCATGTTCCTGGTTCCGGGCGGGCCGTTCCTGTCCGAAAAATCGCCGTCCCCGGCGGTGCTTGCGGCCATGGAGGAAAAGTACGGCTTGGATAAACCGGTGATCGTGCAGTACAAGAACTATATGCTCAACCTGCTGCAGGGCGAGCTGGGCCCGTCCATCAAGCAGCGCGGCCGCACGGTCGCCCAGATCATCGGTTCCCGGTTCCCGGTTTCGGCGCGCATCGGCGGCATCGCGCTGGCTATTGCCGTCGTCGTGGGCGTGGTGCTGGGCAGTGTGGCGGCGCTCAACCGCGGCAAGTGGATCGACAACGTCATTATTGTTATTGCCACCTGCGGCATCGCGGTGCCGAGCTTTGTTGTATGTACCATATTATTGTATATATTCAGCCTGAAGCTGGGGTGGCTGCCGTCCTACGGCCTTACGGGCTGGAAAAACTATATTATGCCGGTCATCGCTCTGGGCTTCTACCCCACGGCGTACATCTGCCGCCTGATGCGCTCTTCCATGCTGGATGTGCTGGGGCAGGATTACATGCGCACCGCCCGCGCCAAGGGGCTTTCCCAGGGCAAGAGCCTGTTTAAGCATGCGCTGCGCAATGCCATTCTGCCTGTCGTCACTTATCTGGGGCCGGCTTTGGCCTATACGCTCACGGGCAGCCTGATCGTTGAAAAGATCTTTACGATCCCGGGCCTGGGCGACAGCTTCGTCAGCTCCATCACCGGCCGCGATTATATGGTCATCATGGGAACCACGATCTTCCTGGCCACGCTCATCATCACGATGAACGTGATCGTGGACATCGTGTACAAGATCATCGATCCGCGGATCAAGCTGAAATAAGCGGGAGGAGAGCGAAGGAATGGAAAACAAAAAACAGATCTTGAGCATGCAGCTCAACGTCGACGACTTTGCGCCCGCCAGCGATTCCGAAAAGGAAAGCCTGTCCGTCATGCGCGAAAGCGTCAGCTTCTGGAAGGACGGTCTGCGCCGTCTGCGGAAAAACCCCATCGCCATGGTGAGCCTTGCGGTGCTGATCATCGTGCTGATCCTGGCGTTTATCGTGCCGGCGTTTTACCCTTACGATTACGCCACTCAGATCCGCGGCAGCGAGAACCTGGGCCCCATGCAGTATTCCGAGGCGGAGCAGGCCGCCATGGCCGCGGGCGAAAAGGTGTTTCCCCACATTCTGGGCACGGACTCCCTGGGGCGTGACTATGCCGTCCGCGTTATGATGGGCACCCGTGTTTCCCTGTCTGTTGGCCTGCTGGCCAGCGTGCTGGTGCTGCTCATCGGCTCGGTCTACGGCTCTGTTGCCGGCTTTTTGGGCGGCAAGGTAGACCTGTTCATGATGCGTATCGTGGACATCATCTACACCGTGCCGGACCTGCTCATCATCATCCTGCTGGCCTCTACGCTGAAATACCCGCTGCAGTCTCTGGCGGAAAAGCCGGGCTTCGGCTGGATCAACATCATTGGCGTGCCGCTCATCAGTATCCTGATTGTATTCGCTCTTTTGTACTGGGTGGGTATGGCGCGCATCGTGCGCAGCCAGGTGCTCACGCTGAAGGAGAGCGAGTACGTCACCGCCGCCCGCGCTCTTGGCGCCGGCACGGGCCGCATCATCAAAAAGCACATTCTGACGAACTGCATCGGCACGCTCATCGTCACCACCACACTGCAGATCCCTTCGGCCATCTTTACCGAGAGCTTTCTTTCGTTCCTGGGCATCGGCGTTTCCGCGCCCATGCCATCGCTGGGCAGCCTGGCCAGCACGGCCATCGACGGTCTGCAGAGCTATCCGTACCGCCTGTTCGCGCCGGCCATCGCCATCTCCGTCGTCATCCTCAGCTTCAACCTGTTCGGCGACGGCCTGCGCGATGCATTCGACCCGAAGCTGAAAAACTAAACGAAAGGAAGGGACGCACACATGAGTGAATATTTGGTAGACATCAAGGACGAGCGCCTTTCCTTCTTCACCCCCGCGGGCGAAGTGAAGGCTTTGGGCGGCGTGTCCATCCATCTGAAAGAGGGCGAAGTGCTGGGCATCGTGGGCGAGTCCGGTTCGGGCAAATCCGTCACGGCGTACAGCCTGATGGGCCTGACGGCCTATCCCGGCCGCCTGATCGGCGGTACACTGGACTTCAACGGCCATCACATCAACGATATGAGTGAAAAGGAGATGCGCAGGATCCGCGGCAACGAGGTCTCCATCATCTTTCAGGACCCCATGACCAGCCTGAACCCGGTGTACACCATCGGCAACCAGATCCGTGAGGTGATTTTGCTGCACACGGGCAAGTCCAAAAAAGAAGCCAACGAGCGGGCCAAGGAGCTGCTGACGCTGGTGGGCATCAACGAGCCCGAAAAGCGCCTGAAGCAGTACCCCCACGAGCTGTCCGGCGGCATGCGCCAGCGCGTGATGATCGCCATTGCGCTGGCATGCGAGCCCAAGCTGCTGATCGCAGACGAGCCGACCACCGCCCTGGACGTAACCATACAGGCTCAGATCCTGGAGCTGATGATGGACCTGAAGGAAAAGCTGGGCATGGCCATCATCATGATCACCCATGACCTGGGCATCGTGGCGCGCATGTGCGAAAAGATCGCCGTCATGTATGCGGGTAAGATCGTCGAATACGGCACCACGGACGAAATTTTCTACGAACCCAAGCATGAGTATACAAAGGGCCTGCTGCGCAGTATCCCGCGTCTGGATTCCAAGGATCATGAGCGCTTGGTGCCCATTGAGGGCACACCCGTGGACATGCTCAACCCGCCCAAGGGCTGTCCGTTCGCGCCGCGCTGCGGCGCGTGCATGAAGGTGTGCCTGCGCGAGATGCCGCCGCGCACCGATTTCAGCGACACGCACTACACGCAGTGCTGGCTCTGCCAAAAGGCGGAGTTTGAAGCCGCACAGGGAGGGAATGTACAATGAGTGAAAAACTGGTAGAGGTACAGCACCTCCAGCAATATTTCCCCGCCGGCGGCATGGGCAAAAACAAAAAGTACGTTCAGGCCGTGGACGACGTTTCATTCGCCATCAACAAGGGCGAGACACTGGGGCTGGTGGGCGAATCCGGCTGCGGAAAAACCACCACGGGCCGCACGCTGCTGCGCCTGTACGAGCCGACGAAGGGCCGTATCCTCTATGACGGCGAAACGCTGTTTGACAGCGGAAATGTGCCGCTGTACAACGAGGACGGAACCCCGGTGCTGGACGAAAGCGGCAAGCCGAAATTCGGCAAAAAGACGGCCGTGAACATGCTGCCGTACCGCCGCAAGATGCAGATCGTGTTCCAGGACCCCTATGCCAGCCTGGACCCCCGCATGACGGTGGGCGACATCGTGGGCGAGGCCATCGACATCCACAAGCTTGCGTCCTCCAAGGCGGACCGCCGGGAGCGCATTATTAAAATGCTGGAGCGTGTGGGCCTGAACTCCGAGCATGCCAACCGCTATCCGCACGAATTCTCCGGCGGCCAGCGCCAGCGCGTCGGCATCGCCCGCGCTTTGGCTGTGGACCCGCAGTTTATCGTCTGCGACGAGCCCATCTCGGCGCTGGATGTTTCCATTCAGGCACAGGTCGTCAATATGTTTGAAGATCTGCAGGACCAGTACGGCCTGACGTACCTGTTCATCGCCCACGACCTTTCGGTCGTGAAGCATATTTCGGACCGCATCGGCGTGATGTACCTGGGCAAGCTGGTGGAGCTGGCCGACAGCTATGAGCTGACCTTCCACAGCGTTCACCCCTACACCCGGAGCCTGATTTCCGCAATTCCGGTGGCGGACCCCAAGACGGCCCGGGAATCCCGGCGCATCGTGCTGGAAGGCGATGTGCCCAGCCCGCTGAACCCGCCTTCCGGCTGCCGCTTCCGCACCCGCTGCCCCTACGCAGACGAGCAGTGTGCCGCAGAGGAACCCAAATGGCGCGAGGTGTCCGGCGGACACTATGCCGCCTGCCACCATCTGGACAAAGTGAAATAAATGGAAAAAGGCGCTGAAAGCGCCGTTTTTCCGCCCCGCTGCTTTATTATAATAAAGTTGCAAAAAAGTGACAATTTGCAAAAAAGCGTTGCGCGGCGCGTCCGCGCGTGTATAATTGTAAACAATTCACCTTGGGGCATGCTATGGGTGCGCCATGTGTGAAATGTTGAATAAACAATTTTTGAGGAGGAAAGTTCACTATGAAGAAACTGGCACTTTTGCTGGCCGTCGTCATGGTGCTGAGCCTGGGCCTGACGGCCTGCGGCGGCAGCACGTCCTCGACCGGTACTGCGAGCTCCGCTCCCGCGGGCTCTTCCTCGTCCGGTTCTGCTTCCGACGCCGCTCCGGCTTACAATCCGGATGCGCTGCAGGTCAAAGCTCTGGACGACAACACGCTGCAGGTCACGCTGACGGCCCGCACGCCGTATTTCCTGGAGCTGACCGCGTTCCCCGCGTATGCTCCCGTTCAGCAGGCGACTGTTGAGGCAAACGGCGAAGCCTGGGCTGTGGACGCTGCCACCTACATCGGCAACGGCCCCTACAAGATTGCTGAGTGGGTGCCCAGCTCCCACATCACGATGGTCAAGAACGAGAACTACTGGAACGTGGACAGCCTGGCTGGCCCGGACACCCTGCAGTTCACGCTGATGGAGGATGACGCAGCCCAGCTGACGGCATTCCAGTCCGGCGAACTGGATTTCATCGACGCTGTCCCCAACGATGAGATCGACGCGCTGTCTTCCACGCCGGAGTTCCACAAAGAGGGGCAGATCGGCACCTACTATGTGAGCTACAACACGCAGGCTGCTCCGTTTGACGATCCTCTGGTCCGCCAGGCGTTCACGCTGGCGGTCGACCGCGACTATATCTGCAAGCAGATCGGCAAATCCGGCCAGATCCCGGCCGGCGCGTTCGTGTCCGAGGGCCTGAGCGATGCTGCGGAAGGCTCTTCCTTCCGCGAAGTGGGCGGCGACTATTATGACCCGACCGCCGGGGCCAACGAGGCCAATCTGGCCAAGGCCAAGGAGCTGCTGGCTGAGGCCGGCTATCCCAACGGCGAGGGCCTGCCCACCATCACCTATCTGTACAACGAAGGCACCGGCCATCAGCAGATCGGCGAGGCGCTGCAGCAGATGTGGGGCCAGCTGGGCGCCACAGTGACGCTGGAGAGCCAGGAGTGGGCCACCTTCCTGAACACCCGTAAGAACGGCGACTATCAGGTTGCCCGCAACGGCTGGCTGGGCGACTACAACGACCCCATCAGCTTCCTGGATATGTGGATCACCGGCGGCGGCAACAACGACGCCCAGTGGTCCAACGCCGAGTTCGACAGCCTGATCAAGCAGATCAAGTCCTCCGGCGACGCTGAGGCGCGCATGGAGATGATGCATCAGGCTGAGGACATCATCTTCGACGAGTGGATGCTGTGCCCGATTTACTACTATGTGGATATTTATATGGCCCAGCAGAACCTGGAAAACCTGAGCACCTCCCCGCTGGGCTTCAAGTTCTTCATGAACGCGAGCAACGGCACGGATACGCTGAAGGTTTGCACCGGCCCGGACCCCGACACCATCGACCCGGCGCTGAACAGTGCTGTGGACGGCGGCACGATGATCGACCACGCTTTTGAAGGCCTGTACACGGTTGCCTACGGCACCACCCCGACCCCGGGTCAGGCGGAGAGCGTTGAGATCAGCGAGGACGGCCTGACCTATACGTTCCATCTGCGCGAAGGCCTGAAATGGTCCGACGGCACCCCGCTGACGGCGCATGACTTCGTTTACAGCTGGCAGCGCGCTGTTGACCCGGCCACGGGCGCCGACTACGCGTATATGTTCGAGTGCATCGCCGGCTACACCGAGGCGATCAACGGCGAGGAGTATGTTGCTCCGGCCGCCGACGCTTCCTCTGCCAGCACCTCCGAGTCTGCTGCGGAATCTGTTTCCGCCAGCACCTCTGAGAGCGCCAGCACTTCCGCTGCCGCGTAAGCAGCTGCTTTCTTACAACGCCGCATCTTCGGATGCGGCGTTTTTTTGTACCGGCATGCCTGGCGCACCGGAAGGGCGGGGGCAAACGTATCCCGCGAAGCGTTAAACTCATTGTATCACATATATTAACTTATAGCAATAATAAATTAGCTGTCAGTTTATTACAAAAGATTAACATTAGCTGTAAGCTAATATCAAAACATGACGACGGGGCGGTGCGAGATGGACAATCGGGAGATCGGCACGCGCATCCGGCTTGCACGCCGGGACGCGGGGCTCACGCAGGAAAAGCTGGCGGAGAAGATCGGCGTATCCACGGTGTTTGTAAGCCAATTGGAATCCGGCAGCCGCGCGCCCGGGCTGGAGACGCTGGTAAAGCTCTCGCGGACGCTGCACGTAAGCCTGGATTTGCTGGTGCTGGGCGGCGCGCCCGGCGGAGACGCGGAAGCGTGTCTTGCTGCGTTGGTGCAGGGGCGCTCGCCCCGCCAGCGTATGCTGGCGGTCAGCCTGGTGCGAAGCCTGTTTGCAGAGATGGACCGTTTGGATGCAGAGCCGCCGGAATGCTGACGCATGCGTTTTTCGAAAAAGGCGGGAGAGCGCGGCCAGGGGAGCGGGTAAAACGCTGCGTGGAACGGATCTCCGGCAGGGAAACGGCCCTGTGCGGCCCGGCGGACATACGAAAAAACAGCCCGGGGAACAAAATGCTGTTCCGCAGGGCTGTTTTCTTTATACAATATTATTTTCGAGGAAAGCGGGCGGCGTTTTGTCACCGCTTTTGCAGGTCCGTCTGCTCCAGCAGGCGCGCAACATCCGTCAGCCCGGGCACGATGGCCCAGGCCAGCCGCTCCATTTCGGGTGTGGGCGGGTCCATGTCCGGCACCATCACAGTGAAGCACCCGGCGGCAGCGCCCGCCCGCACGCCGTTGTAGGAATCCTCCAGCACCATGCACAGCCCGGGCGGTGTGTCCAGCGCCGCCGCGGCTTTCAGAAAAATCTCCGGTTCCGGCTTGGAGTGCGTCACCTGGTCGCCGCCGATGACGGCGGAAAAGTAACCGCGCACGCCGGCGGTCTCCAGATTGTGCAGCACGCGGGCGCTGTCTGTGGAGGAGGCTACGGCCATTTTGCAGCCCCGGGCGCGCAGCGCGTCCAGCAGCTCGAACAGCCCCGGCCGCAGCGGCACGCTGTGCTCCAGCCTTGCTTCCACCTCGCGCCATACCTCTGCGGACATGTCGTCGTAGGGGAACCCGGCGCCGAAGCGTTCCAAAAATGCACGGCGGCCGCTTTCGTAGTTGCGCCCCCGCAGCAGAGAGACATCCTCCGGCGTCATCGTCACGCCGTATTTGCCCGCCACGGCGCGCCACACCTCGTCTCCCAGACGCTCGGTGTCGAACATCAGGCCGTCCATGTCGAACAGGACGGCGCGGATCTGCTGTTCCATTGCTTTCCCAACCTCTCTTCATTCCTGTGCGGCCCGGCCGTTGCCGAACCGCTTTTCATTATACACGAAGCGTTGCGAAAAGCAAACCGCCCGCCGCGGGACGGTGGAGCGGAAATATGCCTTAGCGCGGAAAAAATGGCGGATTTACACATTTTCAGCGGTCTGCCCCTTGTAAAATGGCCGCAGGGCGGCTAAAATAGAGTAAAACCAGCCCCCGCGGTTCTTTTGCGCGCCGGGTGTGGAACTTTGCCGCTGTGCGGTTTTGCGCGCAGCCATCAATGGAAGAGGGAAAAGTATGCTGGACATCAAAGTGACAAAGACCACCGCGCCGAAGGCAAAGCCGGACGAGAAGCATCTGGGCTTCGGCAACCATTACACGGACCATATGTTCATCATGGACTACACCGAGGGCCGTGGCTGGCACTCGCCGCGCATCGAGCCGTACCATTCCCTGGAGCTGGACCCGGCCGCGCTGGTGTTTCATTATGCGCAGGAGTGCTTTGAGGGCATGAAAGCCTACCGTGCTGCGAATGGCCGCGTGCTGCTGTTCCGGCCGGAAAAGAACGCCGCCCGCATGCAGAGCACCCATAGGCGCCTGTGCATTCCGGAAATCCCCGTGGAGGATTTCGTACAGGCTGTCAAGGCGCTCGTCAGCGTGGACAAAGACTGGGTGCCCGGAGAACCGGACACCAGCCTCTATCTGCGCCCGTTCACCATCGCCACCGAGGCGCATTTGGGCGTGAAGCCCAGTGCAAGCTATCAGTTCATCATCATCGCTTCGCCCTCCGGCGCGTATTACGCGGAGGGCATGAATCCGGTGAAGATCTATGTGGAGGACGAGTATGTCCGCGCTACGCCGGGCGGTACGGGCTACATCAAATGCGGCGGCAACTATGCGGCCAGCCTGATCGGCCAGATGAAGGCCCATGACCTGGGCTACAGCCAGGTGCTGTGGCTGGACGGTGTGGAGCGCAAGTATGTGGAGGAAGTGGGCAGCATGAACTGCTTCTTCAAAATCGACGGCGTCATCCGCACCGCGCCCTGCGTGGGCACGGTGCTGCCGGGCATCACGCGCATGAGCTGCATCGAGCTGCTGGAAAAATGGGGCTATAAGGTGGACTGTGAAAGCCGCCTGCCCATCGCGGACGTCATCCGCGCAGGCAAGGAGGGCAAGCTGGAAGAGGTGTTCGGCACGGGCACAGCGGCGGTCATCAGCCCCGTGGGGGAATTGCGCTACGAGGACGAGGTGCTCACCATCAACGGCTTCCAGACAGGCCCTGTCACCCAGCGCCTGTACGACACGCTCACCGGCATCCAGTGGGGCACGCTGCCCGACGATATGGGCTGGACGCAGGAAGTGGAATAACGCGGGAACGGAACAAAACGAACGCGCGGCGGGCCTTTTTGGCCCGCCGCGCGGCTGCTTTACAGGGGAAACCGCGCACGAAGAACCCCTTTCCTTGCAATACGTTTTTTTTGTGCTATAATACTCATGCGACAGGCGCATTCATAAAATCTTAATACCTTTGGAAAAACTTTAACACCGCGTTTATCTGCGCGGCCGGAGGGAAAAGGGACGGAAATATGCAGATCATTATTGTGGGCGACGGCAAGGTAGGCGTCGCCCTTACGGAACAGCTCTCCAGCGAGGGCCACGATATCACGGTTATCGACTCAAACCCCAAGGTGCTGGAGCAGAGCCTGGAATCCTATGATGTGATGGTGGTGCACGGCAACGGCGCGTCCATCGGCGTGCTGAAAGAGGCGGGTGTGGAAGACGCGCATCTGCTTATTGCCGCCACCAGCCGGGACGAGACGAACCTGCTCACCTGCATCGTGGCAAAAAAGCTGGGCGCAAAGCACACCATTGCCCGGGTGCGCAACCCCGAATATGCCGAGCAGCTGGTGCTGATGCGGGACGAGCTGGGCCTTTCCATGACCATCAATCCGGAGCTTGCGGCCGCGCGGGAGATCCATCACCTGCTGCAGTTCCCCTCATTTCTCAAGCGGGATTCCTTTGCCAAGGGCCGTGTGGAGATCGTAGAGATCCATGTGGGCGAGGATTCCAAGCTGGCGGGCATCCCGCTCAACCGCCTGTATGAGATCGCGCGGGTGCGCGTGCTTGTGTGCGTGGTGGAGCGCGGCGGCACCGTGCATATCCCGGACGGCAGCTTCACGCTGCAGGCGGGGGACAATATCTATGTCACTGCCGATTCTCAGGACCTTGCCCAGCTCATCAAGCATCTTGGCATTGTCAAGCAGAAGGTGCGCAACGCCATCATCGTGGGCGGCAGCCGCATCGCCTATTATCTGGCCATGCGCTGCCTGCACGCGGGGCTGGGCGTCAAGATCATCGAGCAGAACCATGAGCGCTGTGTGGAGCTGGCCGAGCTGCTTCCCAGCGCCGTCATCATCGAAGCCGACGGCTCCCGGCAGGACATTCTGGCTGCAGAGGGCATCAGCTCCACGGACGCGGTCATCACATTGACGAATATGGATGAGGAGAATCTCATCATTTCCATGTATGCCAGCCACATCGGGGTGCCAAAAGTCATCACAAAGGTGAACCGCACCGAATATGTGGAAGCCTTCAAGAGCATGGGCATCGACACGTTCATCAGCCCCAAGGCGCTGTGCAGCACGGACATCGTGCGCTATGTGCGCGCCATGCAGAACACCACGGGCGGCAGCGTTATTACGCTGCACCGCATGGTGGAGGGCAAGGCAGAGGCGCTGGAATTCCGCGCATCCGAGACCACGCGCCACCTGGGCGAGACACTTTTGGACATTCAGCTTAAGCCCGAGATATTGATCGCCTGCATCACCCACAAGGGACGCACCATCATCCCGCGGGGCAGCGACGTGTTCCAGGCCGGGGACACCGTCATCGTCGTCACGACGAGCGGCCAGCCCATCAACGACCTGAATGACATTTTTGCCGACTGAGGGCCGGCATTCCCGGAGGAACGAATGAACAAGAAAATGATCGGCAAGCTGGTTGGCGTGCTCTTTTTCCTGGAGGCGCTTTTCATGCTGCCAGCCATTGCCGTGTGCTTTGTTTACGGCGAGACGGGCGCACCCCTGCGGGGCTTTTTGTGGACGGTGGCGCTGCTGCTGGCGCTGTCCGGCGCGCTGTACGGCGTGTGTGCGAAGGCCACGCGGGAGTTTTACGCCAAAGAGGGCTTCATCATCGTGGCCCTGGGCTGGATCCTGCTCTCGGCCATGGGCGCGCTGCCGTTTTACATCTCGGGCGAGATACCGCATTATGTAGACGCGTTTTTTGAGACGGTGTCCGGTTTTACCACCACAGGCGCGTCTGTTCTGACAGACGTGGAGGCCATGAGCCACGGGCTGCTGTACTGGCGCAGCTTTACACACTGGCTGGGCGGTATGGGCATGCTGGTATTCCTGCTGGCCGTGGTGCCCACGGGAAAGGGAGCGGGTTACAGCATCCATCTGCTGCGGGCCGAAAGCCCCGGCCCCAGCGTGGGTAAAATGGTGCCCCGCATGCGCCAGACGGCCAGCCTGCTGTATAAGATATACATCGTGCTCACCGTCCTGTGCGTATTGTTTCTGCTGGCGGGCGGCATGCCCCTGTTCGACAGCCTGTGCACGGCCTTCGGTACGGCGGGCACGGGCGGCTTCGGCATCAAAAACAACAGCATGGCGGATTACAGCCCGTACCTGCAGAATGTGTGTACGGTGTTCATGGCGCTGTTCGGCGTAAACTTCAGCGTCTATTTTCTGCTTTTGCTGCGGGAGTGGCGCGGGGCGCTGCTGGACGAAGAGCTGCTTTTGTACGGCGGCATCATGCTTACGGCCATGTTTGTCATTGCAGCGGACATCACGCCGCTTTTCTCCGGCTTCGGCGAGGCGTTCCATCATGCGTCCTTCACCGTCAGCAGCGTGATGACGACCACGGGCTTCGCCACCGAAGATTTCAACCTGTGGCCGCAGCTCTCCCGGGCCATCCTGTGCATTCTGATGGTGGTGGGTGCGTCCGCGGGCAGCACGGGCGGCGGCATCAAGGTAGCGCGCCTGCTTCTGCTGTTCAAGAGCCTTGCAGCTGAGGTGCGCCGCATGCTGCGCCCGCGCAGTGTGAATGTGGTGCGCGTGAACGGCCGCGTTGTGAAGGACGAGGTGCTGCGCGGTGTGAACGTCTATATGGCAGCCTACTGCGCCATCGCGGTGGCCAGCTTTCTGGCCGTCTCCGTGGATGATTTTTCTCTGGAAACGAATCTGACGGCCGTGCTGGCATGCTTCAACAACATCGGCCCGGGGCTGGACCTCGTGGGGCCGGCCAGCAACTATTCCCTGTTTTCAACTTTTTCCAAGGTTGTGCTTTCGTTGGATATGCTTCTGGGCAGACTGGAAATATTCCCCATTATTGTGCTGTTCAGCCGCCATACCTGGAACCGCACGCGCTGAAAACCGGATACGGACGCCTCTGGGCGCGCCCGGCACAGGCTGCCGCGGCGCGTCTGTTTGCATTTTTGCACATTTTTTGTTATAGTATTTTTGTTTGCTTCCGGCCGCACGGCGGGAAGGGACCCTATTGATTTCAGGAGAGTGGTTTTTTGGATACCCCCGGCCCTGGTATGTACCTGGCACTGCTGCTTTTGCTGGCGTTCTCGGCGTTCTTCTCGGCAAGTGAGACGGCGCTTTCGTCGGTCAACCGCATCCGCATGAAGAATAAGGCGGATGACGGAGACAAAAAGGCGCAGCGCGTGCTGGGCCTTTCCGATGATTACGACAGGACGCTGTCCGCCATTCTCATCGGCAACAATGTGGTAAACCTTACTGCATCGTCGATTCCACCGTCATTGCCACGTCGCTGCTGGGACAGCAGGGCGCGGCAGTGGCCACGGCCGTGATCACGGTGCTGGTGCTCGTCTTTGGCGAGATATTGCCCAAGAGCTTCGCCAAGGACCATGCGGAGCGCGTGAGCATGGCCATGGGCGGCCCGCTTTACATCGTCAAAACGCTGCTGGCTCCGCTGGTGTGGGTCTTTGTGCAGATCAAGCGCCTGTTTACAGGCCGGCGCTCCAGTGAGCTGAACGTGCAGCCTAGCGTGACTGAGGAGGAACTCAAAACCATCATCGACACCGTCGGTGAAGAAGGCGTGCTGGACCGCCAGGAAACAGACATCATCCAGTCGGCCATAGAGTTCGACAATACGACGGTGCAGGACATTCTGGTGCCCCGGGTGGATATGGCCGCGGCGGCGCTGGACGCGCCGCCGGAGGAGATCATCCGGCTGTGTGTGGAGGGCGGTTATTCGCGCATCCCGGTGTATGAAGGGACCATTGACAACGTGGTGGGCGTACTGTATGCGAAGGACCTGCTGGCCCGGCTGGCCGCGGGAAAGCCCATCGAGCCCGCGGCGCTCAAACGGGACGTGCTTTTTGTTTACCGCAGCAAGCGCATCAGCGAGTTGCTGGCGGAGTTCCGCCGGGCAAAGCAGCACATGGCCGTTGTGACGGATGAACACGGCGGCACGCTGGGGCTCGTGACCATGGAGGATATCCTGGAGGAGCTTGTGGGCGAGATCTGGGACGAGACGGACAAGGACGAAACGCCCATCCGGCAGCTGAGCGAGAACAGCTGGCAGGTGGAGGGCGACGTGAACGTGGAGGACTTTTTCGACGCCATCGGCTTCGTGGACAAAACGTTCGACTGCGACTACAACTCTGTGGGCGGTTGGGCGCTGGCCGAGCTGGAGCATATTCCCAGCGCCGGGGAAAGCTTTTGCTACAAGCAGCTTCATGTGACCATCCGTTCAGTGAAGGACCAGCGCATCGAGAGCCTGCTGGTGACGCGCGGCGAGCACGGCGGCGGGGACGCTCCGCCGGAATAGCTCCCGGGAGACGAAAAAGGGAGAGAAGTAAAAGAAGCGTCCGGGGAAAAAGCTGGCGGTGGTAAAGCCATGCATC
>ERZ1036467.376-NODE-376-length-20389-cov-4.633815_pt1 | contig 20389 bp, 10 predicted proteins | sample MGYA00514231_ERZ1036467 | MGnify/ENA primary metagenome ERZ1036467 (study PRJEB33795, sample SAMN09464919) | human gut metagenome | isolation source: Bloodstream | host: Homo sapiens | place: USA: Stanford, California | collected 2016-07 ...
ACAAAAGTAATATCACATTTTTAGAATGAAAGGGGGAGTTTATCGAATGCTTACTGTAGAAGTAGCAATCCGTTAATGGAGACAAGGGAAGAAACCATGAAGCAGGCAGGACCGGTACACTGGCAGGAATAGTCATGGATAGTCCGTTTTTGTCATATGGTACGGAGGAAGACGTCCGCGGTTCGAACCGTTATCTGCCGGTACTTACAGCTTCCTGCCACGTCTTTTTATCTGGCGATGCCTGCTAGATAGGCCCGGGGCTGCTGTTATCCGGGAAATTTTCCATAATGCCATCGGATGGTCGGTGATCCGCCGGATGATCTCCGGATCGGAGAACAGGAGTTCCGGCTTATAGATCCCCTTGCTGAAACTTTCCATATATTCCCGTTCCCGCGGCGAGAGGGTGAGTATGGACGTCAGATATTGCATGGTACTCCTCTTGGCAATATCTATAGGGAAGAATTTCTTTCCTGAAGGGAGCAGGGGCATCAGCTGGCTTCTGATTCTGGAAGGCTCGATGTCCATGATGCCGGACAGGTCTATCTCTTTTCTGGCGGTTCCTTCCACCCCGATGGTCTGATAGAAGACAATTCCTTTTTTAAGCATCTCCCTTTCCCGGAGAGTCGAAAGCATATTCGATTGTGAGAGTGAGTAGACATCGAACAGGTCCCGGACGGCCCTCCTTTCTATCAGCGCGTTTATTTTTGTGGTGAACAGCTCGCAGGGATGCAGGGTCGGGAATCTGATACCGGCGTCAGGAACTATATCCAGATTGATTTCCTTGCTTACCACCGGCAGGAAGTGATTCCTGATACCGTAATTCAGTTCCATCTTTATGTGGTCATTATTACCGGCGATACTCCGGTAATTGAATGTCCACTGGTCCAGAGTATGAAGTTCCTTTCCCAGCTTGCCGACAGTATAGCCCCGGGATTGCAGAAGGTCGAACAGGGCCGATTTTATTTCCTTGCGCAATGGCAGGAGCTCCGGCATCCGTCCGAACCTGGTGAAATCCAGGTCTATATCAACAGAAAGCCTGGGAAGGTTGAAACAGACAAGATTGATGGCAGTCCCGCCTTTCAGGGCAAAACAGTCCCTGAACAAGGGGATTCCGGACATATCCTTGAGTATTTGGTAAAGCCGTATCACCTTTTCCAGAGTATCACGTTGAAAACCGTATTTCCGGGCTGTCTCGATGATATATGACCGCGTAATATCCGATGTATCCATGGCACTAATAGTTTTCGGTTAAGGATAGGATATACTGCGGGACATACAGTCTCCACCGGGGAATATATATCCTTGACTCCCGCTTGTCGGTAAGGTAACGTACACTCCTGCCTGTCTTTTCACCGCATGTCTGGAAAAATTCCCCGCCCAGTCCCATCCGCTCCTTGAAGAGCGAGAGGATGAACCCGGTTTTCTGATATATGACCGACTTGCCGTATAACGGCAGGTAACGCAGAAGCCTGTCCTCATCCACGGTGCCTATCAGTTCAAGGTTGTAGACCAGCTCCTCCAGGCCGCCGGCAAGATCCGGCCGGTCGATGCAGTCGAGTATGGTACGTTCCACGTCGGTGACGCGGACACTCACGTGTTCCGCCGGCCGCACGATCCCTTCCCGGTGCCTGTCCGGGGCATACATATATTCGACGAACTCGAACTCAAAAGGGCGGAAACGTTTGGCCGAGGACAGGTATATCCTGTTCCAGACCTGGTTCTGCAATCCGTAGAATTCCATGGCCGAATGGTAGGAGAGATAGGAGCCGGGAACGGAATTGCAGCCTATCTCGTATTTGTTCTCGTCGACAAAACCGTCCACAGGGTTTGTCGGCAGGTACACGTTCCTGCGTATCCGTACAATGGAATTACGCCTGCTGTACTTGTACAGCAGGGAGGAGACGGTCTTCCTGTTCCCGACGTCGCGGAACATCTCCTTCCCGGTTACGAAACGCCGGTTCTGAATCAATGCGGTATATTTTCCCATGATTTTATATTTTATTCAAAAGTAGTACTTTTGTACTATAATCGCAAATTATTTAAAAACATATTTACCGGTACCATATTAAATGCGCCGGCTTCAATCCCGTATCTCATTTCTTTTAGCAAGTCAAATTCAGGTGCAAATATATGGGGTGAAATCATGCGGGACAAGCGTAGTCTTCCCGCTGTCAGGAATAGTCATGGATAGTCGTTTTTTGTCATATGGGAAGGAAAAAGAAAGCCGAGGCGGGTCTGGATCCACTCCCCCCTTGGGGTATGTGAGAGGAACGTTGCGATGAAAGAAAAAAACTCCTCTTCACGCATGGATAAGGCAATGCCGGAAGTCCGGCAATAAAAAGACGTGGCTTCTCTACCCGGGTAAATGCCACGATTACGGACCTCTTCTTGTCCCTATACCATCAGGCCGGTTACCCTCAGGTTAAAAGCTTATCCGGAATATCCGAATCCAACCCGTGACAGACCCGGATGGGAAAGGCGATATACCACCGGATACGCGTATAGCCATATGACCGGACATGGAGATACGACGATAACGATACGCCCTTCTATCGGAATAAGGATATGGCGGGATGCACGGATACCATATATGATTATCGGAACAGCCGTATGGCAGGCCGTGGGTATATGAGAGCGTCCGTATACCTGATCTCGTTTTTTTATTATCGGTATTTCAAATATCTCAAAAGCCTCTTTGACAGGTTACCATCCGGGATGATCGCCTGAATTCGCATGTACCGGACTTTCTATTTACCTGATTCCGTAATCGTTCCTGCCGTCCGTTTTTTCTCCGCGGCTGTCGCTTTTTTCCTCGTGGCATCATGGTTACCGGATGGGAAGAGCCATCTCCACCACAACCATGAATTATAGTGTAGCATTTGTATATAGCCGTATGATACGCTATCCGGATAATGCTATCACAGAATTACGATATAGCCGGATATCAAAATAAGGATAGCCGGGAGCGAAGGGAGCACGAACCCTTCCGGATACAGATATCTCAAAAGCTCCATTTGCAGAAGTGTATAAATATCAATCCATTAATGGAGACTATAAAGAAAAAACACAAGTCACACACGACTACCTGTCATTCTCCATTTGCGGATGTGTAGAAGTAGCAATCCGTTAATGGAGACGATGAAAAAACAATCAGTCTTATACGGTTATCTGTCATTCTCCATTTGTAGATGTGTAGAAGTAGCAATCCATTAATGGACAATAGGGCATGTAAAGGGCAGATTTTCCGTATATTCACCTCCTTATCCCCGAATTATGGGCGTAAGTCACATGGTTATGGAGAGATATCCATCCTTTTATGGGGAGAGCTGCCGACAAATACCTGATGGAAATGCCTCGCAAACCACAGGGGAATAGCCATACAATGGATTGATACACAATAATTATTGGATAAACGTGGTCCGCTCCTGCGGACAGCAAGTTGTCTTTTCGTTTAACCGAAAACGAACGGTTTAACGGAGAATACACCGATAAACCGTTATTTATTTCAAGCTCCGGAGTCGGTATGTTTGTAATTGTAAAGACAGTAGCATAAAAGTCAGTAGCAAATTACTATCTTTAAAAAGCAGTCTAATCAATTAAACAAATAGCACTATGCAGAAACAGAATTTAGGAACTAAACTTTGAAGGACAAAATATCTATGCAGGTATTGATGTTCATTTAAAAAGCTGGACTGTAACTGTTTTAACGGAGTATATAACTCATAAAACTTTTACACAACCGCCAAGTGCGCAAATCTTATTCAATTATTTGCATGAAAATTTTCCGGGAGCTACTTATTATTCAGCTTATGAAGCTGGATTTTCCGGTTATTGGCCCCATTACTAATTGCTGTCTTTAGGGATAAATAATATTGTGGTTAATCCGGCAGATATACCTACTACACAAAAAGAATTATTTCAAAAAAGTGATTCAATCGACAGTCGGAAAATAGCACGAGCTCTACGTGCTAAAGAGTTAATTCCGGTTCATGTAATGAGCCGTCAGACTTTGGAAGACAGGGCATTGGTACGAACAAGAAGTCTATTGGTTCAGGATATTACCCGTCAAAGAACAGAGTGAAATCATTCCTCTATTTTCATGGAATCTCCATCCCGGCAGAATACTTAAAAAAGAATGGGCATTGGAGCAAAAAGTTTATAAAATGGCTGAAAGAAGGAACTGTTTTTCCCCACCCACCAGAAAAAGAAGCTTTGAACTCTTTGATTTTGAACGTGGAAAATCTATATGCAAATCTCAAAGAAATTAATAACAAGATTAAGCTGTTATGTGAATCCGACAGATATAGAAAAAATATAATTTTATATCAAAGTATTCCTGGCTTGGGCTGGTTAAGTTCAGCATTCATAATGACACACATTGAAGATATAAAGCGATTCAGAAATACTGATCATTTGTCTTCATACATTGGTCTAATTCCCAATAATCATTCCAGCGGTGAAAAAGAATGTATTGGACGGATTACTTTTAGAGGAGTAGCTGCGTTAAAAACTATTTCAGATTTTCATCAGTTTAACTTAGCCGATTGGGGAATCAATTTTTAGCGAATTATTTGAGAAGTAGGGGTAACGATTTAGCAACCGTGCGAATTTCTGTATTTTGCGTTGCTATGCTGTCAAATAACTCTTAATCTGCGTCAAAATAGGTCGCCCAAACGGAAAAACCAAAAGTACGAGCAATAAAAATGCAAAAAGAGTAATTGCTTCGTGAAAGACTTAACCGGTAGTTTCTTTTTCGTTTGTTAGATTATGAGATATTCCAGCCAAGCATTTCCTTATAAGGCAAAATTTACCTTGCCATGCTGGGGCGGTTTTGATGTTCATTGCACCCGTTCGGCATGGCAAGAGAGACTTTCACATGATATTTTGGTTATTACGTGTCGGATCCGTTCCCCATAGTTAATATAGTATTTCACGCGTTTGTCCGGTTTTCGGGATCGAAACTGTAGTTTCGTTTGCCCTCTCTTACCGTAAATTGCAGAAATATCGCCCTGAAACGATCGAACGTGTTTCGTGCCACCTTGTACCGCTCGCATATCATGGCGATACTTCTCCCGTCATTTAACAGGCCGGCTATTTCTTCCCCCGCGTTGATCAGGCGTTGGAGCTTGGTATAGCTTCCCTTCCTTCGCCCGAGTATGACGCCCTGCTCACGTCGTGCCGCCAGAGCCTCTTTGGTGCGAGCGGATATAAGGTTTCGCTCGATCTCGGCCACCAGTCCGAACGCAAAACACAACACCTTGCTGTTAATGGTATCATCAAAAGAATAACGATCTTTGGTACTATGCAGGTGCACTCCTTTCTCGAGCAGTTCCCCACGATCACCATGATATCTGTAAGCGTGCGGCTTAACCTGGAAAGTTCGGTCACGATCAACGTGTCTCCCGCCCGCAAGCGCTTTACTGTCTCCCCCAGTTTTCGGTCGTATCTTTTCTTCCTGCCGCTCACGACCTCCGTGACCCAGCAATCCACCACCATGTTTCTACTCCCGGCAAACCTCGCGATCTCGTGTCGTTGGTTGGTCAGTGTTTGCCTTCCTGTACTGACCCTTAAATAAGCTACTACCATAGTCGGAAAAATTAAAAAAGCACGAAATTGCCTTTTCCCGACAATTGAAAGGTATAATCACCCTATTTATTTGCACGATAAATCGTTCGTTTTGCGGGGCAAAAATACCACATTTATTCGAAGTAGCAAAGCATTTCACGCAAAATATTGAGTAATAGAGCGTCATGCTCTTTTAGTCGAATCATAACCAAGTATTAATCAAAACAATAATGGTTTAACTAAAAAACGAAGGATAAAAAGTGAATCGCTCCGGTTGTGTCTGTTCTGTCCTTTCGTTTTCAGGTGTTTGTAATAAAAGTATGAACAGGGATAACACGTGTCTGTTCAGGTTATCCCTGGGGATTGTAAAATTTTTAATTGCATGAGAAACAAATTACTTTTCTTGCCATTTTTCTTGCTATTGGTCCCCGGGCCGTCGATGGCCCGGGAGTCGATACCGCGTGACACGGTCGGCGTCAAGGTGTATTTCCGCCAGAATCACGCGAGTTTGGATTCCTTGTTCCGGGACAACGGCTCCCGCCTGGACTCGTTCTCCCGCCGTCTGTCCTCGTTTCGGGGTGATACCGCCCTCCAGATTCGATCGGTTCGCGTCGTTTCCGGGGCTTCCCCGGAGGGTTCCTCTGAAATCAACAGGAGCTTGTCGGAACGCCGTTCCGCGGCTATCCGGTCGTACCTGGAAAAGCGGGGTTCTCTGGAAGGTTACGCTTTCGATGTCGAATCCCGTGGCGTGAACTGGGAAGAGCTCGCCGCCCTGGTCGAATCCTCGGATATGCCTAACCGGGACGAAGTGTTGGAGATACTGTATCATACGCCCGAATTCGTGATCCGTGAGGGCGAGGTCGTGGATAGCCGCCAGCGTCAGCTGGGCATGCTGCACGGCGGACAGCCGTGGCATTACATGGAAGAGCGTTTCTTCCCGGAACTGCGCGCCTCGGGAGTGCACGTCGTCTTCGAGACCGGAGAGATGGAGGCGTCCAGCCCCGAACCTGTCGTCCCGTCGTGCGATACCGTTGTCGCCGAGCATCGGGACACGGTGGAGGTCGTTCGACGCGACACGGTGGTCGTACCCGGCCCCGTTGTTCCGTCTCGTAAACCTTTCTACATGGCACTGAAAACGAACCTGCTTTACGACGTGACCCTGGTGCCCAATATCGGTGCGGAGTTCTACCTGGGCCGCGGCTGGTCGCTGGGCGGCAACTGGATGTACGCGTGGTGGAACAGCAATAAGCGCCATAATTACTGGCGCCTCTACGGCGGGGAGCTGGAGATCCGCAAATACTTCGGCCGTCACGCGGCCGAAAAACCGCTTACGGGGCATCACCTCGGACTCTACGGGCAGTTGTTCACGTACGACTTCGAGCTCGGGGGTACGGGTTACATGGGCGGCAAGCCGGGCGGTTCCCTCTGGGAAAAATGCAATTACGCCGTGGGTGTGGAGTACGGTTACTCGTTGCCCGTGGGCCGTCGTCTGAACCTGGATTTCGTCATCGGCGTGGGCTACTGGGGCGGCGAATACCATACATACGACCCCGTCGACGATCATCATGTCCGGAAAGAGACCAGGCAGCGCCACTGGTTCGGCCCCACGAAAGCGGAAATCTCCCTCGTGTGGCTGATCGGCCGAGGTAACTACAACGAGAAGAAAGGAGGCAAGCGATGAAAAAGATATTGAATATGAATCATTTATTACATACTATCACAGTTTGTGCAGTCCTGTTGTTGATTTCTTGCGAACATAAAGATTTGTGCAATGATCTTTCCCATACTGCTAAAATACAGGTGGTTTTCGACTGGAAAAATGCTCTTGACGCTACTCCTGAAACCATGCGCCTTTACCTGTTTCCTGTCAGGGGAGGCAACCCCCAGGCATACGAGTTTACCGATTGCCGGGGAGGTTACATCAGCGTGCCTGCCGGTCGTTACAGGACCCTGTGCGTCAACTCCGACACGGAGTCCGTGCTTTACCGGGATATTGATTCGTTCGAGACTTTCGGAGCCTACGCTCCCGACGGGGTCCTGAACGTGAGGTCTTCTTCGGCTCCACGTGCGGAAGGAACCTCCGGGGAGCGTATCGCCAAATCTCCAGACCTTCTTTACACCGACCGTCTTGATGACGTAACAATTGAACTCTCCGGAGATAACCGGGCGATAACCCTCTATCCTAAACTCTCCGTATGCCGTTACAGGGTCACGATAACGAACGTGTCGAATCTTAAATACATCTCCCTTGACAATATCTCCGGAGCCCTTACCGGTATGTCCGGAGGAATGCTTGTCGGTCGCAATGAACTTGCATCCGATCCCGTGACCATGGTTTCTGACAGTATCTCCACCCTGGCGGCCGATTTTCTGACTTTCGGGCAGAACGGATCAGGGGATTCCGTACACAAACTGGTTATCTACGTGATCATGTCCGACGGGAGCAAGAACTACTACACGTTCGACGTGACCCGTCAGGTTGATGACGCCGCCGATCCCCGGGATGTTCATATCATACTGGACAGTCTTTCCCTGCCCAAACCTATTGTCAATGGCGGTGGTTTCCAACCGGTCGTTGACGAATGGCAGAACGTTGAGGTGGAGATTCCCATGTGATTTGCGAATAGTGTGAATTTTATTTTTTATGATATAAATGAGGGGGGGGGTAAGTTTGATTTATATTTATTTAATTTATATTTATGAAAAAAGTTTTTTACTCGGGGCTATTGCTGTAGCAGCACTGGCCTCCTGCTCCAATGACGATGTCGTTGATGTGAACAAGGGTGAGGGCATCTCTTTCCGTGCCTCTCTGGATAAGGCGCTAACCCGTGCCAACGTGACAAACCTGCAAAATCTGCAAGCGTTCAATGTGACGGCCATCGGCAACGGTGCCACTTATTTCACAAATCTGGGTGTCACGTCTACCGATAACGGCGCAAACTGGACAACCGCTTCCACTTATTACTGGCCGGGTTACGAGCTTACCTTCTTTGCTTATGCTCCCCAGAGCTCTGCCGGAGCTGTGAGTATAGATAATACGGCAAAAAAAATAACCGGTTTCTCTCCCGCACAGTCCGTTGCGGAACAAAAGGATCTTGTGGTCTCTTACAACAAGGGTGATAAGACTAACAATGAAGGTACCGGTGTCGCCATGAATTTCAAGCACGCCCTTTCCCAAATCGAGGTGAAAGCAAAATGCTCCAATGACAAGATTAAAATCGAGGTTATCGGCGTTAAATTGGCAAACGCCGCCGCAAAGGCTGACTTTACTTTCCCGGAAGAGGAAACGAGTACCGGTTATACCTTACCTCAAGGCAAATGGAGTAATCTGCAAGATAAAGACAACCATGATAAGGCCTACATGATTCAGAATGCCAGCACTCCTGTCACTCTGAATGAAACGGCCCAATCCATCATGTTCGGTGATGATAATTTCATGCTTATCCCCCAGCTGTTAACGAAGTGGGACGGTACAAATGCAACTACCGGCGCTTACCTGTCCGTTCTCTGCCGCATCTACAGTCTGGATGGTGGCAATGAGACCCTGCTTTACCCGCAACCGACCACGTCTGATGACAAGACCGGCAAATACGCATTCGCCGCTGTAGGTATTGATACCAACTGGGAACCGGGAAAGAAGTACACCTACACGCTGAACTTTTTCGGTGATGGTGGTGGCGGTGGTAAGATTGACCCGACTCCCACTGACCCTACCGATCCCGATAATCCTAATGTTGATGACGAACCCGTAGAAGGAGATGAAGGTGGTGACTCTATTCTGGGCAATCCTATTAAGTTCACTGTGACAGTTGATAGCTGGACTGACCAAACAGAGGCTGTTGACATGTAAACCTATCGTCTAAATTGCATCGTATTATAAATTGATTATTTCGTCAGGACGGGATTGGACTGACACTACCCCATGTCAGGGACAGGGTGGATTTCCCCCTCATTTTCTTCATCCTGTCTGCTCCTTTCCTGGCACTTTACAGGGCACATTCCCGATATTTTCTATCTGTGGGGCATGAAAGGGAATCCCTTTATAATGATTTTATTAGTTTAATACCGTTATAATTAATTCATTTAAATAATATATATGAAATTTCCCCGTTTTACACCATTTCCCGGCAGGTATGCCTTTTTGCGTCATCTGCTCCCGGCACTTGTTGCCGGTGGTATCTGCCTTTCCTCCTGTGAGGACGACATGGATCGGCCTTCGCTTTCCTCACATGTATCTTTCACCTCCGAGATCAGTTCTACCTGGAGGACCCCGGCTACCCGTTCCACTGCCAATGCCGGTACTCCGCAGGGTACTGTCACCGCCTTACAAGGCGGCAGCACTCCCCTTTACCTGCACACGCTTTACACCGACAGCATCGCTTCCCCCTCTTCGGGCAGCCGACCGGACACGACCGTCCTTACCCGTGCCATTCCCATCAAGAATGACAATATGTACGACAGTTTTGGTGTCTCCGCTTACTCCTACACCGGTTCGTGGAGCGAAAGCAGCCCCCCCAACTACTTCTATAATGCCACTGCCAGCAAATCCGCCAGCGGCGATTATGCACTTGCCTCCACCTATTACTGGCCCGGTGCTTCATATAAAATGAAGTTTTTCGCCTATGCCCCGAAAGACAACGGGCAGTACGTACTCTCCGGCAGCACGCACCCCGGTTCTCCCACCATCAGCGTCACTATTCCAAGCGATGTCACTGACCAGAAGGATCTTCTCGTGGCACAGACGGCTGAACTGGCCGGCAACACCAACACAGCCGTGGCTCTTACTTTCAACCATGCCCTGACAGCCGTCAGGTTCGTGTGCGGGGATGACATGCAGGGAGGTACCGTAAAGAGCGTCAGTCTGAAAAATGTCTATTCTAAGGGGACTTTCAATTATGAAACACGTAGCTGGAGTGATGTAGATACTCCCGCCTCTTTCTTGCAGACATTGGATAAATCCACTACGGGAACCCCGGAAGAAGTCCTTACTACTGATGCACAGACTTTCATGATGATCCCGCAGACGCTTCCCGACGGCGCGCAAATCGAAGTCGTATTCACTGACTATGCCGGCACAGACCACACGCTGACCGCTGACATCAAAGGCACAGTCTGGCCTATTGGAAAGACTGTCACTTACAAGATTTCCAGCAGCTCCATAAACTGGAGCTACACGCTTACTGTTACCGGGCTGAACGACTTTACCTATACTGGTGGTACACAACAATACAGTGTCACAAGCTACCGGAAGAATGGCAAAGGGGTTAAAGAACCCGTCGAATGGAAGACACAGTTTTCAGAGAACGACGGAGTATCATGGACAGATATCAAACCCGCCTGGCTGACCGGTTTCACCGCATCCGGAGCCGGTGGAGAAACTCCACAATCATACAATGTAAGTGTCAGTACACAGACAGGTAATGATGTAGCTTTCTCCACAGGAATACTAAAAGATTCCCCGGTAAAAGGTTCAGAAATTAATCCATTTAACCTTGCTAACCAGTCTGACGGTGGTCAAATAAATGAAAATACTGCCAATTGCTACGTTGTCAGTGCTCCAGGATACTATTCTTTTCCTATGGTATATGGTAATGCCATCAGAAAAAGTAAGCTTAATCCAGATGCATACACTTACTTTCCTCGTGCCAACAACATTCTATCTCCTTTCATTAACCATTTAGGACAGGAGATCACAGACCCGTATATTATTTTCAATCATGTTATACCAGATCATGCCGAATTGTTATGGGAGGATGCTCTTAATCTTGTTACAGATATAAAATATAATCCTGGGGATAATGGCGGTAATATCTCCTTTAGGGTGGATAAAACCACTATCCGGCAAGGAAATGCCGTGATCTGCATAAAAGATGAACAAGATCAGACTCTTTGGTCTTGGCATATATGGGTGACCGATATGAATATTGGCACAACTATACCTTTGAAGAATTCATCTATGATCAATGAATGTATGAAATATCCTCTTGGTTATTGCGAAGCAAATTCCATAACTTATCCGTCACGCAGTTGTAGAGTTAGATTTGTAGCCGGAGACAAGAAAGAAGAGATGATCGTCAATCAAAATGAAAAGGTGGTATCCTATAATGACAACATTGTTTTTTATCAATGGGGACGCAAAGATCCGTTTATCCCTTCAGATGGTTCTGCAAACAATAAAATCTGGTATGATCAAAACAACAATCCTAATATATCCAGTCCTGTTGTAAGGTATTATGAAAGTAAAGAAACATGGTATATGGATTGTATTTCCTATCCTAATGTGATGTACACGTTGAAAAATAAAGAACTTTACAGAAAGAATCTGTGGAATAATATGTATCAAAAGGATCTTACATATTATTCAGTGCTGAAAACCATTTATGATCCCTGTCCTGTTGGATTCACCATTCCGGGACTGTCCGCTTTTCAGTCACTAACTAAAACCGGAAATGCAGAATATGCTAATACCGATAATATTAATGGTATTTGGGATGGTAACTTAAACGCTTGGAAAATGAATTTAAATGAAGATGCAATTAACTTCTTATATTTATATGCGTTTGGATATCGCAAGAATACCGATGGTAATCTCTCTGATGTTGGCAAACTTGGTTTCTATTGGCTTTCTGATCCTTCTATCATGCCATTATATCAGGGGTATCGGCTGGACTTTAAATCCGATCATCTATCTCCTATGGGTAGGGGAGATATGGATCATAGTTTTGGAGTGACTCCCATAAAAGAAATGAACTAATACTTTATTTTATTAGGTGTCATCCCATGTGATCTTAAAGTAGCATGAGATGGCACTAAAAATCTATTAGCGTTTTCCGATCTTCTTGTTTTCCAGTATAATGCGGCATCTTACTAAATAACTTTTCAAAATACGTATTTACAACCGATTATTAATCAATATTTTGCAAACAATAAGTCAGAAATATGGTTGTGGTCCTTAATGATACATTCTAAAGGGCGCAGATTTAACGGTTTTATTAATTCTTAACCTTCTTAGGGCATCAATATGATGCCAAATCTTCTCTTTTCAGTACAATTCGTTTCTGAAGTTCCACTTATATTTTTGATTCATTTAAAACTGCTCAATAACAATACAAAAAATAGAATAATATTCTTATTTATTAATTATTTACGTATTAATAATAGAAAAGAAAGTGTTTAATTATAAAAGCATATAATTTGCATACAAGAACCAGTCTTTTTTAGATAAATATAATATCAATATATAGTATCGGTAAGTAGTACACAAAGTATATCTTTTCTTGTGGTTGCAGGTATTCTTTTGACCATTACACTAATATATACTGGCAAAAACAAAAGCTTATGATTTTTTTGTTTTCGCCAGCATATATTTTGCTGTTAGTAGGTGTATGTATTTAGTTTACTTTGAACATATATACAAAATTGTAAATTAAACTTAATATAGAAGATTTCTATCCTACTATTGTTGTCTATTCATGTCAGTATATGTAAACTTGACATAGTTGGAGATACAAATATATGTTTTACAACTAGTTTCTTGCATATATCAATAGGGATTAAATCCCAAAAGACATCAACACAACTGAACGAGCAAAAATAACTAAATTGATAATACGTATATATAATAATCTATTGGCTACAGAAACAAAAAAGAGATTAGGTAGATCAAAAAAATATTTTAGCGTTTATTTTTAATATATTATTTTATACTCCCGCCCCCCAGATAAAATAATTAATTATTGTAACAAACTTATTTTTGATAAAAAATACAATAAATACTATTTATTAATTAAATATATTATTTATCTTTGAGTCGAAAATAAAAAATAATGTTAAACCTTAAAGTTTCGAACTTCATGAATTTAAAGAATCATTTTTTTATGAAGATGGGAGGGGTGTTGCTAACATCAGGCACATTGTTGTTTTCAGCACCGTTATCTTCAACGGCACGGGCTGCTGATGGCACCGAGACGGTGATGAAGCAGGCCATAATGCAAGGAAAAGAAGGCCCCCAAAAAAGAACTATTACCGGTGTCATCACTGATGCAATCGAGGGAACACCTGTAGTAGGAGCCACAATCAAAATCAAAGGTCAATCCGCAGGTACAATTTCGGGATTGGATGGTGACTTTTCATTGTCAGTCACCAGCAAGGATGTACTTCAAATCAGTTTTGTGGGATACAAAACAAAAGAAGTGCAGGTAGGGGATCTGGGTGTTCTCAACATTAAATTGGAAACTGACAGTGAGCTTCTAAACGAAATTGTGGTAGTAGGTGCCGGAACACAGAAGAAAGTCAGTGTGACAGGTGCAATTACATCAGTGAAAGGTCTGGCTTTAGCTTCTCCAACCTCTTCGCTGACCAACTCATTTGCCGGTAAACTGGCCGGTGTTATTTCAACTACCAATAGCGGTGCTCCGGGTGAGGCTGCCGCTTTCTACATCCGTGGTATCGGAACGTTTGGTGGACGGGCCACTCCGCTGATTATGCTGGATGACGTGGAAATTTCAGCATCAGACTTGAACAAAATTCCTGCAGAAACAATTGAAAGTTTCTCTATTTTGAAAGATGCCTCTGCCACAGCTATCTATGGTGCTCGTGGTGCCAATGGTGTGATGTTGGTCACCACAAAGACCGGTAAGGAAAATGAAACGACCAAAGTGAACGCCAGCATTGAAAACTCCTTCAACGTTATGGACCGTTTCCCGGAATTTGTGGATGGAGCTACCTGGATGGAAATGTACAACGAAGCACAACTTACCCGAGACCCGCATGCTTCTCAACGCTACAGCCAGGAAATTATCGACAACACTCGCAAGGGGATCAATCCGCTGATATACCCCAGTATAGACTGGACTGACTACATTTTCAAGAAGATGGCTATGAGCCAACGTGCAAACATCAACGTATCGGGTGGTGGTTCGAAAGCCACGTACTATATGAGTATTCAGGCAAACCATGATACCGGATTGTTGAATACGAAGAAATTCTATTCTTTCAACAATAACATTAACAATTGGTCCTACAATTTCCAAAACAATATTCGTTACAAGCTGACGCGCAGCACTACTATTGATTTGAGGATGAATGCGCAGATTTCGAACAACAACGGCCCTCAATATAACCCCGCTGATTTGTTCGCCAAAGCCCGCACTACCAACCCGGTAAGTTTCCCGGCTATTTTTCCGGCACAAGAGGGTGACGAGCATCCGCGCTTCGGTAATGCATACCGTACAGGTAATACTTTGATGGAAAATCCATATGCATTTATGAATACATCATTCAAAAATTACCAGTCAAACACACTGAATACTTCCTTGAAGATTACACAAAACTTTGATTTCATCACCAAGGGATTGAAGGCTACCGCATTGATTAACTTCAAGAACTGGTCGTACAACCAATATACCCGTACTATCGACCCCTATTTTTATCGGGTAAAAACCGACAGCTACAACCCGGCTACCAATACATACGAACTGGAACGTTTGGGTACATCTGGAACAGATTATATTGCCCAATCGGGTATTACCAAAGGCGGTGATAACACGTTCTTCTTGCAATTTACAATAGACTATGCCCGCCGCTTTAATAAACACAACGTAGGCGGCATGTTGCTTTACACACAACGTGAATATAAAAATGATGTGCTGCCCAGCCGCAATCAAGGCGTGTCCGGACGTGCAACCTATGATTATGACCAACGCTACTTGTTTGAATTTAACTTCGGTTACAATGGGACTGAACGTCTAGGCAAAGGTGACCGTTTTGAATTCTTCCCCGCTGTTTCTCTGGGCTGGTTAGTGTCCAACGAAAAATTCTTCGAACCGCTAAGCGACGTCGTTTCTTCTTTGAAACTAAGAGGTTCATACGGTTTGGTTGGTAGTGACGAGACAGGTCCTAGTGGTGCACCTCACTTCCTTTACATCGACCAGGTACAGGTAACAGGTAATGGCCGTCCGGGATTTACTACAGGTGAAAACTTGAATGTCAATTACTATGGTCCCGTAGTAAAACAATGGGCTGTTTCAAATGGCGGTTGGGAACGAGTAAAGAAATTAGACGTCGGATTCGATATGGAACTGTTCAAAGAATTAAGTATCACATTCGACTTCTTCTATGACAAACGATACAACATTTTGCTTCACCGTGAAGCGTGGCCGCAATCACTGGGCTTCCACGAAGCCAAACCTTGGTCGAACAAGGGTAAAGTGGACAATTGGGGTTATGAAGTGAGTACCAACTGGCGCAAACAACTGACCAAAGACCTGACTGTGGACTTCCGTGGAACATTTACCTATACACAGAACAAATACATAGACCTAGACGAACCTATCTATCCTTACGTATGGCAGACGGCAACCGGAAAACCACTGAACCGCAGAAACGGTTATATTGCTGAAGGCTTGTTCCAAAGCCAGGAAGAAATAGACAACAGTCCGACACAAAATCTGGGTAGTAAACCGATGCCGGGTGATATCAAATACCGCGATGTCGATGGTAACGGCATGATTGACAGCAAGGACCAGGTGATGATTTCCAAAACAGCCGGTATGCCACGCATACAGTATGGCTTTGGCGTCAACATTGACTGGAAACGTTTCAACTTCGGTGTATTCTTCAACGGCTCGGCTATGCGCGATATTGACATCAACGGATTGCATCCGTTTGGACAGAATGACTATAACGCCATGAAATTCGTTGCAGAAAACCGCTGGACAGAAGCCAATCCAAACCCCAATGCGGAATATCCACGTTTGGGGTTGAATGATTCACAGATGAGCAATAATTCCCAATCCAGCACTTATTGGATTAGGAATGGCAACTTCCTGCGTTTCAAGACACTTGAAATTGGATACCGTTTCGACCACGTACGCCTCTACTTTACCGGAAACAACCTGGCGGTGTTCAGTCCGTTTAAATTGTGGGATCCTGAATTGGGCTGGAACAGCTACCCGCTGCAACGTACCTTCTGTATCGGTGCGCAATTATCCTTTTAATTAAACCTTTAAGAATAAAAAAATATTATGAGTTCTTTTAGCAAATTAGCAAATATTACGCTACTGTCATTGGCTATGACTTGCAGCATGACTTCTTGTGATTATTTGGATATAGTACCACCTGAACAAGCCGACTTGCAAGATGCCAATAAGGACCGTGCAGGAACATTGGGCTTTTTATACTCTTGCTATGCAGGAGTGATGAATCCAATGAACTATGAAGGATTGGAAATGGGTTCGGACGAATATGTTTTACCCCGTCTTTGGCAAACCGCAGGACAAAAAGTTCAATGGAATCTGAACGAAGCAGCCAACCTGGCTGATGGTTGGAGATGGGGGGCATACTACCAGTATATCGGTCAATGTCACCTGTTCATGAAAGAATTGCCCTATGCACTTGCCATATCAGAAGAGGAAAAAGTGACCATGAAAGCTGAAATAGACTTTTTGTTGGCCTATTACCACATGCAGGTATTGTTTCAATACGGTCCCTGTCCTATCACCGACCGGTACATAGAACAAGATACGCCGTCCAGCGAATTTCCTGGCAGAAGTCATTATGACTACGTGACGGACTGGTGCTACAATAAATTCGAAGAAGCCTATGCCAACCTGCCTGCTACTCGTGAAGGAGACGACTGGGGCCGTGCCACCCGTCCTATAGTCAGAGCTTTGCAGGCGCGTTTGAGACTGTATGCTGCTTCTAAATTGTGGAACGGCGGATTCCCTTACAGAGACTGGAAAAATAAGAACTATGAAACTCCTGGCTATGGATTGGAACTGGTAAGTATGAACTATGATGAAGAAAAATGGCACAAAGCCTTGTCAGCTTGTCAGAGCGCCCTGAAAGAAGCCGAGTCTGCCGGACATAAGCTTTTCACTCTGGAACAATCGGAGCAACTGAGGGAACAGCAAAAGGTAGAGCTTCCTTTCGTGCCCAACAAACTGATGACAGGCGCAGATGCTGAAAAGAACAAGGATTTCCTGAAACGTGTGATGCTGATGCGTTATATGGTTACTACCAGAGTAAACGAAGGTAACACAGAAACAATCTGGGGATTGGCCAACCAAGGTAACTACCTGGTGGGGTCACTACCTCATCGCACCGTCAAGAACAATCAGGGCACTTGGAAAGGCGGTTGGTCGGGAATTGCCCCTACATTGAACGCGCTGGCGCGTTTTTACAAAGAGGACGGAACACCTGTCAACGACTGGCAAGATGCCAAATATTATCAGTCCGCTGGAATAGAGGACCGTACTGGCATTATTAACTTCAATATAAGCCGTGAACCCAGATTTTATGCCTGGGTAGCCTTCGATGACGGTGATTTCGGCAATGAACTGGCCGATGGTAAACCGCTTAAATTGCAAATGAGGAATTCGGAGTTACACGGATATAACCCAGATTTGTTCAACAGAGACAACTGCGAAACAGGATTCCTGAACCAAAAGTTCTTCCCGGCCAACTACCGTCACACCCCCGGTAGTGAGCAAAATGAATCCAAACCCAGGCCATTAATCCGTATGGCTGAATTGTATCTGAATCTGGCAGAATGCTATGCAGCATTAAAGGATGAGGAAAATGCGTTTAAAAACTTGAATGTCATTCGTGAACGTGCAGGAGTAAAACCATTGGCACACAACGACCTGTCTACTCAATCACTGGAAGAATGGGTACGCAACGAACGTAACAACGAACTGTGGCTGGAAGGTCACCGTTTCTTTGACATCCGTCGCTGGATGATTGCTCCTCAAACCATGAGCTACGGAGTGCGTATGGGACTGAATGCCTTACAGAAAAAGGATCCTACTTTTGAAGAATTCAACAAACCGGTGCTCATCAGCCAGCCCTTTGCATGGCACAATCGTATGTATGTATCTCCGGTGTTTGAAAATGAAATTTACAAAGGTCCTCAATTTGTACAATTCCCAGGTTATTAATCTTATAATTATTTATACTAAAGACAATGAAAAATTCAGCATTTTTTTCATGCTTGATGTGCGGCATGCTGGCGTTGTCAAGTTGCGAGACATATGATGAGCTGGTTCCGTCAGAATATCATCACATTTTGAACCTCAAGCAGTATGGCATGCAGCGCCTCTCATTGTACACTACCGGTGAAGATGCAGTGTACAAGTTTACTGTGATGAAAGGCGGTTCGGAAGTCGGAAACGCGGCAACAGCCAAGATCGAAGTAATGGCAGAAGAAGAGTTCAATACATATGCCAAAGACAACAATGTGGCTGAGTCGTATCTTCCTGCTGACAAATATAAAATCCATGAAACGCAACTGAACTTCGCTTCAGATGAAACATACAAGTTTGGTGAAGTCACCTTAAAGACGGTCGACATCAAGAAATTAATGGACGAAACGCAGAAAAAATATGTACTTCCCATCCGTATGGTAAGTTCGGACTGTACAGTAAAAAACAATTTACTGCTTATCCAACTGGATGTTGAAACACCAACTATAGCCTTTAATTTAGCAGACGGCAACAAGTTTGCTATGGTTTCTTCCTTCACCTCGAGTGATCCCCAAACTCAGACGGCAGAATTCAATGTGACGTTCCCAATGCCGAATCAATGGGACTTCACCTTTGATGCGAACACAGATGAACAGGCTATGCAGGCATTCGACGAATATAACGCTAAGTTTGATAACAAATTCACTCTGCTTCCGGAAAAAGCATACAAATTTAATGGAAAAGGTATTTCATTCCCAAAGGAAGCTACTTCAATGAGTCTGTCGGTGACTATCGACGCAAGCAAGTTGTCGTGTGGTGAATATATTTTACCGCTTCATTTGTGCAATTTGTCGAACAAGCATTTTGAGACTGACACACAAAATGATATTGTTCTGCTAGGCGTGAAGTACGTTCTTAAGAAGCTGGATGTGAAAGTTAACCAACTTTCAACCAATTCCGTTGAAGACGGTGACGGAACAGGTTTGTCGGGCTTGATAGACGGTGATTTGGAGGGGTCTGGCTATTTCCATTCAAAATGGAGCGCTCCGGTTCAAGATGCAGTTTACGGAAACTACATCGATTTAAATATTGGCAAAACGCTCCACAGCCTATCTTTCGACTACTGGACACGTAAACAAAACGGAAATGGTGCTCCGCAACGTATATCCTTGTTTGTTAGCAACAACGGCAAAGATTGGAGACAGTTGAAAGAAATCACTCAAGGTTTGCCCAGTAGTGGAAACACGAAATACAGTTCAGCCATTTTCACTGATGAAGAAGGCTTCTCATACGTACGATTTGCAGTATTGGTAAGTGCAAGCCGGGGACATGACCAACTCCCAATCTTACTTCAACCTGCATGAATTGACATTCTATGGCGAATAAGAAGTAGTATAACCAATAATAAGCAGAGTTGAGCAAATCCATTCAACTCTGCTATTATTTACTGTAAATCTAATATATAACCCATATCATGAAGACCTTTTTTTTAATAAAATTGAATATCTCTCTTGTTCTGCTGGCTGGAATCACTACTTTTTATGCTTGCAAGAGTGATGACAGGGAGCTACAGGGAGAGCCGGTGCCGCAAGTCCAGAAACCGAATGATATTTCGGAGATAAATCTGGAGAAGGATGTAAAGCTGAAAGTTAGCGGCGGACACGATACCGACCATCAGCCGGGGCAGGATATATCGAAATCTTATGACGGGCAGTTCGGTGGAACCTATTATCATTCCACATGGAATCAATCTGCAAAATTCCCCGTTACTCTTGAATATCAATTCGATCAGAATAAGCTTACACTGGACTATATCCTGTATCACAGTCGAAATGGTAACGGTAATTTCGGAGCATTCGAAC